>Ga0209099_1000644_pt1 | contig 40920 bp, 26 predicted proteins | sample AD_JPNHW2_MetaG_FD_184430 | JGI IMG/M metagenome (GOLD analysis project Ga0209099, IMG submission 184430) | Active sludge microbial communities of municipal wastewater-treating anaerobic digesters from Japan - AD_JPNHW2_MetaG (SPAdes) (version 2) | ecosystem: Engineered > Bioreactor > Anaerobic...
AATGGAAGGAGTGCTCTCCTCTAAAAATTGGATTGAGAAAAATATTCCGGCTGAAGCTCATAAATATATGAGATGGGTAGGGATAGATACTGCGAATCTTGAAACAAACATCGAAGTGAAAGGTGAAAGATACCGTTTTCCATCTGATCAGTTTTTTCAGGAGGCGGGGAGCATGCTTTATCTGTCATCCCCCATCCCTGCAGAACTTTCTGCTGAATTTTTAAGAGAGAAACACTCAAATGATCCATGCTTCGACTGGCTTCCCGATCCCGATGTTTACAATATTTCTGCACGGACTGGCGGTGAGAGCAGCCATTCACGTCCGCTTGAGAGACTGGCGTTTTTCTGCAATGAAGATAATATAAGAAAAGCTATGATCAAAGAGAGGGACAGACTTGATGAACTGTCCGATAATCCGAAGTACTTCCAGCTCATGGATGTTAAAGAAGAGGGTGGGAAGAAAGACGAAATTATAAGTTTCAGGATACAGTCTGGTGTGAACAGGTACTATTTCCGGGACAAAATACCTGAAGAGAATTTTGTCACCCGCATAGAGCCGGATGCACTGGCTAAATCGGTTCTATGTCCTGATCTGGACGGCAAAGTGGAGATGAGCTTTTTCCCTTCGGATGAAAACGGCCGCTACTTTGAGGTGGATAGCGATAATTTTGACGGGAAGGATTTTAAATTCAGGATTGGTAATACGGGAAGGAAAGGGCAGATTTCAATTTTCCTTACAGTATCGATCGGGGGTGCCGGGAGCGGAATGTTTCTCGATATTGCGGCAATGGTGAGGGACGTATTCAAAGATCACTTCCCTGAACCGAAGATTTACGGCCTCGTCATTCTTCCATCCGCGGCCAAGAGAGTTGAAGGCAGCAAAAATATTCGTGCCAACGCGTACGCGGCATTGAAAGAGATAGATTATTTTATGAGCGGCAGTACATTCAGCGCATCATATCCTTCGGGAAATAAAGTAAGCATTCCAGGCCGGCTGTTCGATGACGGCATGCTCTATCTTCTTGATGTGGAGAATATGGCGGGGAATTCGCTGCATGGCCGCGATCAGGTGCAGGATCTGGCCGGTCAGTTTATTTCAGCTTTTATATCTTCAGTTGCCGGAGGGGCGATTGATGAGAGAACCGTAAATGATCCGGCAGGGGTTTCTGCCTTTCTTCCTGAATACGGCATGTCCCGGCGAAAGACGTGCTACAATTCTTTTGGAATTTCCAGGGCTATATATCCTGTGCCTGAACTTAAAGAGATAGGCTACAGGAGCATGGCAGTAAAAATCATTGATGCTTTTTTTAAACCTGTTAAAGGGAGGATGATGGCCGAAACTCTCGGTGATATAAACCGCGGACTTGTCCGTGTGCTTAAACTTGACTGCAGGATGATTTTTGAAAGGATGTATCCCGGCTATAAAACTGATATCGATACCGAGATGGCGTCATACAGAAATAAACTTGATGCGGAAGCCGGCAGTTATGATAAAAGTTCGGTCATTATGCTGATGGAAAATATTATCCGTGACTATGACAAGAGTGCACTGAACAAACTAAAGTTCGGCATGATGACACGCATGGAAAGGCGTTACAGGCTTGAACTTGAAAAGATAAAAGGTATACTCACTGCGGAAATAGAAAAATATATTGCTGACCCCGAATTCGGATTTAACTTTGCCGTAATGACTGTTGATCTGTTGCTTGAAAAGCTTGATCTTTACCGGAAGCGGTATTACAGGGAGAGAATGGCGCTTGTGAGATATTCTTCAGACGATATGGAACAACTCCTTGACCAGGCAGAGAACTCAGAATCGCCCGATATTAAACTTGCCGGAGCTGTCATCGAGATGGCGTCATTCAATTTCGGACAGCTTGTTTTTGAATCCATGCTTTCTTCTTCAGAAATTTTTATAATGGAACTCAGGGTTATATTGTTTAATTTAAAAAATACAGAAATTAATGTTCTTTCGGAAAAAGTCTCCGCGCTCCGTGGTGGCCTCCTGAAGGAGATAGAGGCTTTTCGTTCTAAACTTTTTGAAGAGAAAAATTCTTTTATCCTGTACATGATAAATGATAAAGAAATCAACGCGTTTATTGAAAAATATTTTTATTCAAGACTCTCCATTGAAGATCTATGCAGAGAGGCAGACTTTATAAAGTTTGACACGGAAGATGATGCAGTGCAGGTTATAAAAGCATTTCTTATATCCGCAACCGGTCTTTCTCTTTTTGAGATGGATGCCGGTGAAGTAAATGACCTTATCAGCGCGAGGTTCGGCAATCTGAAATACAAAACTGCAGAAGAGATCATGAAGATACTTTATGCGGACTCTGATAATACCGGCAGTTTAACCTTGAGTGAGAATACCCTTCTCAAAATTGAAACTGATAACATTAAAAGTAAACTTTTTGGACTTATTCATTCACAGTTTGAAGGATTCAGTTTTGATTCAATTTCTGTGAAGCAGATTTTTGATGAAAAAAAATTACCTGTCAACCGGCTTCTTGAAAAACTGGATAAGCTTTCGAGGCCTTACATCTGTCTGGATACTGCCGGGCTCCGCTCCATGGAGTACTACATGGCAATAGCTGATTTTAAACTGAATACATATGATGATGGAGATGAACCGGATTCAGACGCGCCTAATGATCTGCCGCCGAGATTAAATCATTACAAAAAAAGAGAGAATGCTGAACCGGATATAAACGTTAAAGCCTTTGAAGTACCGGGTCTCTGCAGGCCATACGAGATGACCTCTATCGGCGTAATATCGGGATTTCCGGTATTTAAAATAAATTCACTCAGAGAATGCGCTGACGATTACCACAGTTTAATATTAAAGAGAAGCCATCCTCTGCACCTTTTCAATCACCCGGCGTTTGATGCAAAATATTTCCCCGACCCGTTCAGGAAAAAAAATTATCTTAATCCTGCCAAACTCTGGTCCGGCCTTGTTCTGTTAAAAATTCTGGAGGAGGAGGGGGGAGTATACTCTTATGAGGAAAAGATTGCCGCGGTACTAAAAGAACTTGAGGCAAGAGAGAATTATAAACACGTAATCCAAGAACTGGAAAAGAAAATTCTTCAGCAGGGGGGCCTGGAAAAGATCCAGCCCGAACTTCTGGGGGAAGTCGTCAGCGGACTGGGGATACTTGCAAAAAATCCGGCCGATGGAAAGCTGCAGTTCCGTAAAGAATATTCGCAGGTGATTATGGATATTATGGACGGTGAAGGCACCGGAGAACGCGCTTCAGCCCGGGAGATGTTGAATGATGAATATATGAAAAATCATGTTCAGATTCCGAAATTTGTTAATAGCGGAGATCTGGCAGTTTTTTTAGAAGGTGACAGAAAAATAAGGAATTTTATAATCAGTTCAGTTAAATCTGTTATTGAAAGAAGCGGAGAAAATGTCACGGCAGGGGCTGATATTTCACTGCCGACATGGAAAATTGAACAGACAGTTCTTCCGCAGTTCAAAAATAAGTTTGAATTCTATGGTTATTTTGAGGAGAGGGGGTCTCTCGAGTGGCAGAACATTTTAATGGAAACTCTATTTGAAAAGCTGAACGAATATATCTCATCATCAAAATTCAGACTTGAGAGTGACCCTGTTCTGATTAATAAATCGAAGGTTGCTGAGTTTATTAAAACTCTTGATCAGAAAATGCCCGACGTAGTTCTTCGTGATATAAGTGTTATACACGGTATTGTTAAATAAAAAAAGAGGCTCTGTTAAGAGCCTCTTTTTTAAAAAGTTAATAGTAATAATTACTTTTTGACTGCTTTGAAAGACACTCTTCTCTGCTGTGCATCTTTGTCTGCGTAACCAGCCGCAGGCTCATCAATACCAACACCTTTGTATGTCATTTTTTTCGCAGCTACACCTGCTTTTTTCAGTTCATTGTAAATTTTAGCAGCTCTTGCAGTTGAAACACGTTTCTGCTCAGATTTTGAATTATAGTTCGCAGCATGTCCTGTAATCTGCATTACATATCCATCTGGAACCTGATCAATAATTGGTTTAACAAGACCAACAATTTTTTTCATGTTTTCAAGATCTTCATTTTTATCAAGCTTCGCGCTTCCGCCAGGGAATCCGTCAATAGAAAAACCTTTAACCTGACTATTGATACCATCAACAGCCATACTGCCGCCTGATTGAACTTTAGTATCTGTTGCTGCAGTTTTAACTGTATCAGTTTTTGTTTGCTGTGTTCCTGTTCCTGCACATGAACTTAAAAAAGCTATCATCATCAATGATGAAATTATAAGACTTAATGCTTTTTTCATTGTTACCTCCTTATAGTGATTTAAATAGAATATAATTTATGGAAATACAGAGTCAATAAAAAATTGTAAGTTTTTTATGATTTATTAAATTATCCGATTTTATTTTTTTGAAAAAAAAGAATTCCCTGGATAGAATAAAAAAATATAATGTAAAAATTTATCAATAATCAATATTTATTCCTTAATTTTTTTAGTAAAAAATATGCTGCTGCACCGTGTGCCGAAGGACGGGCGCGGTGGAATGGCATATTTCTATTTATACTAAAATATATGATAAAGAATAAGTATTGATTATTAATAAAGATTATTATTTATTGATCTGATTAACTTATTATATATTTTATATCTAATCAATAAAATAATCAGAATTAATTTTTAAAATCAGCGGATTAAAGGAACAGAGATGGACCGTGATGAAATTGTCAGGCTTCTTACAGATGCGAGAGAGGCTTATTATAACACCGATACTCCGGTTATGACCGATGCGGAATTTGACGCACTCGAGGATAAGCTCCGCGCTATTGATCCGGAAAATAAATATTTTTCATCGGTAGGATCCGGCTCACCGGCTGCGGATAAGATCAAACATGAAATTCCTATGCTGTCCATGGGAAAAGCAAAAACCATGGACGATATAATATCATGGATAAAAAGACTGAACCTGAAAGATGACGAGAAATTTATTATTGAACCGAAAATTGACGGCCTTTCTGCAACCTGCAGATATAAAGAGGGAAAACTTGTCTATACTGCGACCAGGGGTGACGGCGAGTACGGGCAGGATATAAGTCACATAACTGAATATGTAAAGGATATACCGCGGAATGTAAGTTTTACCAGAGAGGATATTGAGGTGAGAGGTGAACTCTATCTCCCGCGTAATACCGGATTTGATACCGGTGGAAGGCCTCTGCGTAATAACTGTGTCGGCCTTATAAACAGGAAAGAGAATAGAGAGGGCCTTAAGTATGTGAGGTTTGCTGTTTACCAGATCCGGGGAATGGATTCCAATACTTCCGAAAGCGGAAGAATTGATCTTCTGGGTAAAAACGGATTTAATGCGGTTGATTATTCGCTTGCGGCAGGTTCAGGCGAAATTGAATTGTTTTACAGCCGTTATATGGAAAGATTGAGGGCCGAGTGGGAGTATGAAACTGACGGCCTTATAGTATCTGTCGATAACAGGAGGCTTTTTGAGGAAATAGACAGCAGGTGGATACTTGATCATCACCATCATTACGCCATTGCATTGAAGCCTCCTGCCGAGTTCCGTGAGACGACACTTAAAGATGTAGTCTGGCAGGTGAGCCGTCAGGGGAATCTTATTCCTGTAGCATTATTTGAACCTGTAATAATCGGCGGAGCAAGACTCGGCAGGGCAACATTAAATAATTTTGAAAATGTAAAAAAACTTAAAATAGAGAGAGGCGATACCCTGATAGTCCAGAGAGCGAATGACGTTATACCTTTTGTTTACGGGAATAAGAGCTCGGCAGGGAGAGAAAATTTCACAGGTGAAATTATCGCAGCGGAATGCCCCTCGTGCAAAAGCCTGCCGGTACAGTCCGGAGTCCATCTGAGGTGTATTAATCCTGACTGCAGGGAACAGATAATTCAGCGGATTATTTACTGGGTAAGGAACTGCAGTATTGAAAATGTTGCTGAAGCCTCAATACGTAAGCTTTTTGACCTTGGGAGAATTAAGGGTATAAAGGATCTCTATGAACTTACAGAAAAAGATTTTGAGGGTATAGAAGGTTTTGCGGAGAAGAAGACTTTGAATTTTATCAGCGAGGTAAGAAACTCAAAAAAAATGACTCCGGCAGAACTTATCAGCAGACTGGGGATTCCGCTTGTACAGAAAAAATCTCTTGTGAAAATGGGAATATACACAATACAGGGATTCCTCGATTTTAATGATGATGGATATGTGATTGGAAAAAATATTATAGAATGGAGAAATGATGAAGCCAACAGGAAGCTTCTCGATGAACTTCTTGGAGTGCTGGAGATAGTTGACGAAGAGAAAAAAGAATCCTCCGGAAAAGTCTGCATGACCGGGAAAGGGCCGGGAAAGAGAAATGACCTGATACGGATCATTGAAGAGATGGGTTATGAATATTCTCCGACAGTAACGAAGGATCTTGCGATACTGATATGTGATGATGTAAATGGTAAAAGCAGTAAACTCGACAATGCCCGCAAAAACGGTATTAATCTTATGAGCTATGAAGAATTTTTCGGCGATAAAATTATTGACATGAAGGAATAAAGAAGTCAACTAAAGCTGATTTTAAGGGTTAGCCCTTTTGAACCTTAAAGCCCCCTCCGGGGGTGCAGGGAATTTTATTATAAAGAGATGGAATTATGAAAGAGAAAACAATAAAGCATATTCTTACACTGGAAGGTAACGGTCAGGAAGTCCTTGTTGAGGGATGGATCAGAACCAGGCGGGATTCAAAAGAAGTTTCCTTTATAGCGGTAAATGACGGTTCAACAATGAACAGCATACAGGTAGTCCTTGATAGAACTTTCCCCGGTTATGATGACATAAATCCGCGGCTTGTTAACGGCGCATCCGTATCTATAAAAGGCAAACTTGTTCCTTCCCCGGGAAAAGAACAGAGTGCGGAAGTTTCACCTTTTGAGATAAATATACTCGGAGATGCTCCTGCGGAAGAGTACCCTCTGCAGAAAAAAAGACATTCATTTGAATTTTTAAGAGAGATTGCCCATCTGCGCCCCAGAACAAACACATTCGGTTCTGTTATGCGGGTAAGAAACGCCATGAGTTTCGCTATTCATAAATATTTTAATGATAACGGATTTGTATATGTTCATACGCCTGTAATCACAGGGAGTGACTGTGAGGGTGCGGGCGAAATGTTCCATGTTACAAATTTTGACCTGAATAATATTCCCAAGACAGAAGGAAAAATCGATTTTACAAAGGATTTTTTCGGAAAGGAAGCGTCTCTCACTGTAAGCGGGCAGCTTGAGGCTGAGATTTATGCCCTGGCGCTTAAAAATGTTTATACATTCGGCCCTACATTCAGAGCTGAAAAATCCAATACATCAAGGCATCTCGCTGAGTTCTGGATGATAGAACCGGAAATGGCATTCTGCGATATTAACGGAAACATGGATACCGCGGAAAAATTTATAAAATATATTCTCCGTTATGTTCTCGAGAACTGCAGCGATGATATGAATTTCTTTAATTCCATGATAGAAAAAGGAATAATAGAAAATCTTGAGCATATTGCCGAGAGCAAATTTGAAAGGATTACATATACCGACGCGATAAATGAACTTAAAAAATCCGGAAAAACTTTTGAGTACCCGGTAGAGTGGGGAATTGACATGCAGAGTGAACATGAGAAATTTCTCACCCAGGAAATTTATAAAAAACCGGTTATAGTAACAGATTATCCTAAAGATATAAAAGCATTCTACATGAAGCTCAATGATGACGGTAAGACCGTCCGCGCGATGGACGTACTTGTTCCGCGTCTTGGCGAAATCATCGGCGGAAGTGAAAGGGAGAGTGATTACAACAAGCTTCTTGGAAGAATCCGGGAAATGGGACTCAACGAAAAGGATTACTGGTGGTATCTTGAACTCAGGAAGTATGGATCAGCGCCGCATTCAGGATTCGGCCTGGGATTTGAGAGATTAATTCAGTTTGTCACGGGAATGCAGAATATCCGCGATGTAATTCCTTTCCCGAGATGCGTAGATACGCTGGAATTTTAGAAAAAGCAAAAATATTATTTTTTGGCTACACAGAGCAGGGGACAGAAGCCTCTTGCTCTGTGTAATATGACATGCGGGAAAATCACTAAAAAATAATAAAGAATTGACCTTCCGTCTTAATTGTATAAATTATGCAGAATTAACACTTCTATAGGTGATACGTTCAAAATGCACATTTTCGAAATGCAAACCATCATGCTGAGCTATCTTGTGAGCAATATACTTGTTACTATTGTTATGCTGAATGTATGGGTTCAGAATCGGAAAAGATTTAAAGGGACCTCTCACTGGTTAATATATTATATACTGCAGACAGTTGGAATTCTCCTGATCATGCTCACTGGCAGTATTCCTGATTTTCTTTCTTCAGTTTTTGCAAATGCGATATTAGTCTGCAGTCTGATGTTTTTTTTGATAGGGCTCCAGAGATTTATTGAAAAGAAAGCTACATATGTGATCAATTTTGTTTATCTGATCATATTTACTATTCTATATTACTACTTTAAAATTGTTGATCCGAATTTTAAAGTCAGGGTTCTTTTATTTTCTATTTCTGTAATTATTATAGTTTCTCAATCGTTTTATCTTCTTCTGTTTCAGACTGAGAAAGATAAAAGAATAATATATAGAAATACTGCAATAATATGTGTATTTCTGCTGGTGCTTTATTTTGTACGTATAGCTGCCGCGTTTATTATTTATCATGCGGATAATGAATTTTTTACAGCAGGAATAGTTGATTCTATAATAATGATGTCCAGCCAGATGCTTGGGATAATGATGACTTTTTCATTAGTCCTGATGATCAATATGCGGTTGTTCCTTGATGTACGGCAGTTCGCGGAAGAAAAAGAGCTGATGGTTCAGGAACTCCGGAGGCTTGCTAATACTGACGGCCTCACTGGCGTTTTTAACAGGTCGAAGATTGAACAGATTCTTACTATTGAAGTGCTCAGATCAAGAAGGTATAAACATCCGCTTTCAATAATAATTGCTGACGTTGATCATTTTAAACTGGTAAACGACACTTACGGGCATAATGTAGGAGACGTTGTTCTTACCGGGATAGCTTCTCTGATGAAGGAGCATGTCCGTGAGGTTGATACTGTGGGACGCTGGGGCGGGGAGGAGTTTCTTATTGTCTGCCCTGAGACAACTGCGGACGGGGCAAAAAAACTCGCAGAAAAGCTGAGAAAGAAAATTGAAAAACATCACTTTAAAGATATAGGTATAAAAACTGTAAGCATGGGAATTGCCCAGATCGAAGAGGATGACTGGGACGAGGATATGCTGAAGCGTGCGGACAAAAATTTGTATAAAGCTAAACGAAACGGCCGTAACAGGGTCTTCTGATTCTTATTTAGCACTGCAGGTTTCAGAAGCTTATCTTTTAATATTAATAAAAACCCTGCAATTTTAAAGCAGGGTTTTTATATAGATCATATGAAGTAAATTTTTTTAATATGAATGTGTTGTAAATATAATTTTAAGTTAAAACCTTGCAAAAAATTGACCTTCCCGGTATTTATAACTATATTCAATTTCACAGCAATTTTAATATATATTTATGAAGGGATAGTAATATGGAAGATAAGCGAACAAACGCATCAGTTTTAAGCGGAAGTGAAGCAATGTCGGAAACCGGTCTTAGCCGTGAACACGCGGAGTTTCATAATTCATACCGCATGGAGAGTATAAAAGAAGATATAAGGTTTCTTCAGGGGATTTACAATGACAGGATATCAATCTCACCCGAGGATGTTGATACCAATTTTATTAATAATATAATAGTTTTAGGAAAGAATATTTATTTTTTTATTCTCGGACTTGAAAATGATGTTACTCCTCAGGATTACATCAAGTATAAATTTGAATTTCTGCAGAATAATGTGCCGAATGCCGACCCTCATCTTTTCTATCTTGCCTGGAACGGGCTTATTAAAAATGACAGTTTTAAACGCCTGCTCCATCAGAAGTTTTCTCTGGCCAGAATAAGTGATATACTTGTTCCAAAAAATATTCCTGCATTCGGAGCGAGGCATACGCGTTACAGGACAAAACTTGTTCTTGCCATAGAGGATATGCAGATTAATCCGGGCGGGAAGATGCGTACAACAGGCCGTGCGCTTGATGACGGCAGCGGACTGTTGATGAAAGAAGGGATAGTATGGCTTGACAACGGGAAAGGTATACCTGTCTATCCAAATGCGTATGTTCCGCTTAACCAGGCGCAGATGATAACAATCCGTCACGGAAAATCCATTCATGAATCGGGCGGGGACAATCCTGAATTTGTCGGCTCCGGAGTTTGGGATACCTGGAAAAATAATAAGCGTTTAAGCGGATCAATAGGAAATAAACTGAAAGAGAAAGGAGTTGATACTGCAAGAGAGCTGGGAAAGGATTTTAAAGTGATGACTGATTTACTGGCTAAGGAAGGTTACCCTTTATGGAAGCCATCCGCTAAAAATCCGGTACAGGTTTACGGAAGCGAAAGTGAGAATACTGAAGAGACCGCAGCCTGCTTTTTACAGGAGGCAGGATTTTCAGATATTTTATTTACGCCTCTGTTCGGATTAAATTCACAAAAGTACGGTGCTCTTACAGGGAAACTGAAAAATGAAGTTTATAAGAAAATGCTTGAGGTTTATGGCCCCGCAATGTCGGGAACGGATGATGAAAAGAAAAAAACTGCGAAAGAACTGTTTAAAAACAGGTTTTATCATTTCCCCGAGGGTGAGACACTCATAGAAGCTGACTGGAGGATTGCACATTCTTTCGCCGATCTGATGAAAGAAAATCTTGGTAAGCGCGTTGTGCTTTGTGATCATTCAGGTGCCCTGAGGGTGTTTGAAGCTGTAATAAGAACTCTGGACTTTGCAGAATACTCTTCTATAAAAGAAGGGCAGGATTCTATCATGGCAATGGTCTATCAGCCCGGAACAAATGTTAGGTATGATTATATTCAGAAAAAAGGTTTTGCTTTGAGAAAGAGAGATTAAAAGTGGATAATATTTTCCCGGACTTCCTTTCGGAAGCCCGGGAAAATGCAGTTAAATTCTTCCGTTAGCTCTCATTGCAGAGAGTACAACTTTCCGCATAATTTTTTCCTTGCGTGTTTTAGGCTGATCAAGCTGCATTCTTTTTAAGTAAGGTTCCGCATGAGGGGGAGCAGACCTGAACAGCTCGGCTATAAGGCCTTTAATAATAGCCGGTTTCTTTTTAGCAGTAAGGGCCTTCAGTGAGCCTCCGATAGCAATCTCTTCAGCTGTGAAATCAGTTCCGAACGGAAATGCTACAAAGTGACCGTCGGCCTGAAATGGTTTCAGCATAGCTTCAAGCTTTTGAGGATTATTCTGTCTGTATTCCGGAGCCAGTTCAAAATCCGGAGCCAGTTTGCCGTTTAGTTTTGCTTCCTTGATCAGGTCATCCTGAAAGCGTGAATCAGTTATTTTCAGGAGTTCTTCTATGATTTTTGAATCCGGTTTTCCTCTTACATCAGCAATGCCGTATTCTGTTACTATAATGTCCCTGAGATGCTTCGGAATTGAAGTATGTCCATAGTTGTACATTATATTCGATTTAACTTTTCCTTTTTCATTCCTTGTGCTTCTGACCATCATGATAAGCCTTCCATCCGGAAGAGCATGAGCCATTGAGACAAAGTTATACTGCCCGCCGATTCCGCTTACAACACGCCCGTCTTCAAGCTGGTCTGAGGTAATGGCGCCGAAAGCATTAACCATCATGCCGGCATTTACAAAACGGCCGTCTTTTCTCTGCAGCGCGCGGAGTTCCTCATTTCCGTAAAGCTGATTAACTTTATCAACACCGGACATCCCGAACTGCATTCTTTCCTCTTCACTCATGGCGTTTAGTGCGTTATAAAATGCACGAGGCCCGATAAAGAACGCTCCAAGAATAATTTTTCCGTGTTTCAATTCTTTACCGATTACTTTTTTAACTGCTTCTAGATTTTTTGCCGCAGAGAAGTCTGCAGAGATTTTTGTTTTTCCATCGAGAATAAATCCGTCTTTAAATTTGAGCCCTTCTTTCAGAATACCGAATTCAGTGAGCATTTTGAATTCTTTTTCTGTTAATTTCTGGTGTATCCCCTCTTCTTTGACGAGAAGTTCAATTATATTTGCCGGGATTTTGTCTGTCGCCAGTTTCCCCGCATTGATCAGTTTCATAATCGGAATGTTGTCATATACTTTCCGTTTCAATACACCGCATTTGTAGAGCTGCATGAATGCATCAACAAACATTTCGGATGAACCGTAAAGACCCTGCTCAAATCTCCCTGTGCCGCCGAGTTTAGCTATAATATCCTTGTATTTATCCGTTATACCGGTCTCCTCCAGCACTTTAATGTATTCTTCATTATCATTCTGTCTCATGTTAAGGCCTGAAGCAATTGCATCACCAAGAGCTCCGATACCTACCTGCAGTGTCCCGCCGTCTCTCACCAGTGTACTGACATAAAGTCCGATAGCATGGTCTTTAAGGTTTACAGAATCTTTAGGAGGCCCGAACAGCGGGTAATTGAATTCAGGGCCCTGAAGAAGTATATCATAATGATTTGCGTCACATACGGCGTCACCATACATAAACGGCATCTGCGTGTTTACCTCTCCGATAATCGCAACCTTGCCGCCTCTTTCTCTTATTGCATGTAATGCGTCTATTGCCTCAATACAGATGTCAGTGTTGCATCCCATTGAGTACATCATCTTTCCGTTTATTTTACGGCATCCTATAAGCTGCCCAAAGACATTGCACCCGAAGTCCATTGCGTCACGGACAACATGTGTGTAGTTTGAGTTGAGGTGATTTCTTTGCGCTTCAGGTGTCTGCATGTATCCGCCGGCCTTATTAAAGAATTCATAAATTCCTACATTTTTAGGGAGCTTTCCCGTCCTGAAGTCATGCATGTAGTCAAATTCCGGTGTTCCTTCGAAAACTCTATCAACCAGAGGCCCCATAAATCTTTTTTCTATTTCACTCTTCATTCTGGGACGTTCCAGAGCGAGAGCCGTTACTATGTTCAGTTTTATCGTAGAGTCTTCCTTGGCCCTTCTGTAAAGTTCATTAATAAATAAAATAGGTTTACCCAAAGCGAGAGTCATAGAGAAATTAATGTCGTTACCCATATAATTGATAACATCATCAACGCTTTTCTTCACGTCATTGGTAATTATACCTGTTTTTCCGTTCATCATTCACCCCGTAAATTTTAATTTAGTTGGCACTATAATATAAAACGGGTACAACATTTATCAATGTTCCGCCATTAAAGCGTATTGATTGATATAAGCTGTAAACCTTGTTATTTATAGTACAGTTTGGTTTAATTAAATTGAGTAAAACATAACTGTTCAAAAACTGTTGAATTATGATTTCCGCAACGCACCGGCATGGCGGAAACGAATTATACCGTCAGTTTTGTGAGCAGTTAAAATACAAAATGCTGAATTGAAAAATCTGATGGTGAGGATTCTGTACGTAAAATATTTTAAAGACATAATCTTTACCGTCAGCTCTTGAAACCTTTTTCATTTCAGTCACTTTTAAAAATATTGTAAAGCTACAATGACACATATCTTATTTAATGTCAAAAATAAATAGTTTTTTTTGTGTATTTTTTTAATTATAAGTCAAAAATCTGACATTTGGTATGCTATTTGTTCTATTATTTTATAGAGGATTGTGAAAATGGCAATAATAATTATTGTGATTAAGGTTCTCAAAAAAGTACATTCAGCATAAAAAAGAAGTTAGCTGCAAATTCCGAAAATTTAAATGAAGGATCGACTTATATAGAACAAATTTTTTAAGACTTAAACGAGAAAGTAATTGTTTGAAAAATTAGCCGGTAATGCACTGATATCATTTAAACTGCTTTAAAGTATGAATTTATAAAAATATCTTGTAAAAAAAAAAATAACTAATTAACTGACCAAAATTTAAGGTAGCTTGCCAGAAACTCCGGGTTAAATTTATTCCCTCCAGTTTATGAACAGTTACATTATAAAGGCATTATATATTATGTATTCAAACATAAAACAGTACAAGGTCAGGGAGGATATCCCTGTAGACATGGAGCAGATCAGAAAACTTTTTATAATGCCTGATTCCGCTGATAAATTCAATGAGTTTGGTAATGAACTCCTTGATCTGATACATAATTTTTTTGCTGAAAAGGGTGGGATTCACAGCTCCATACTCCTGCCTGATCTTGCAAAACTGTTCTCTAAAACAGATGTTCCTGTTTCTCCCCATCTTTTGAAAAATGTTCTTTATGAAATAAAGACCAATGTAATTTCCCATTCGGTTAAAGTCGGCAATCCTTATTATATAGGCCATATGACCAGCGCTGTTCCTTATTTTGTCGTACTTCTTGAAATGATTATTGCCGCGTTAAATCAGAACCAGGTGAAGATAGAATCCGCGAAAGCATCTACCTTTCTGGAGAAACAGTTTCTTGCATGGATGCACCGTATTATTTTTAACCGTTCACCAAAGTTTTATAAAAATAATATTCAGAACAGGGATACTGTTTTAGGAAACATGGTTCTTGACGGGACAATGGCCAATCTTACAGCGCTTATGACTGCACGGAACATAGCGTTCGGTCCTGACGGAAAATTTCCGGGAATTAGAGAGGTGGGACTTTTTGAAGCTTATAAATATTACGGTGTAGACAGAGCTGTAATCCTGGTGTCGAGAAGAGGGCACTATTCAATTGATAAAGTGGGAAGATCTCTGGGTATTGGTAACCAGAACGTAATAAAAATTCCAGTAGACTCAAAAAACAAGGTGGACCTGATTAAGCTTGAAAAAACAATAATGGAGATAGAAGCCGCGAATAAATCCGGCGGGCCCAAGACTAAAATTATTGCCATGGTTGGAATTGCGGGTACTACTGAAACCGGTAATATCGATAATCTTAACGAGATGGGTATTCTTGCTAAAAAGCATAAGATATTTTTCCATGTTGATGCTGCCTGGGGCGGTTCGGTTTTACTTGCCGATGAGTACCGTTATCTTTTTGCCGGAATTGAAAATGCCGATTCAGTTACCGTTGATGCACATAAACTTCTTTATGCTCCTCCGTCTCTTGGGATGATTTTTTTTAGAAATGGAACAGAACTCAGGGCGATACAGCATTATTCCAATTACATTATAAGGCCCGATTCAATGGATCTGGGCCGGCATTCCCTTGAAGGTTCACGTCCCTTCGCATCTCTGAAACCCTGGGCAACTATAAAAATATTCGGACGTGACGGTTTTAAGCTTATTTTTGATCATGCGTTTCAATTAACATCTGTTCTTAGAGGGCTTGTCGAGATGCACTGTAACTTTGAGGCGATGAACCAGCCGGAACTATTTATTTTTAATTACAGGTTTGTTCCCAAAAAAATAAAAGAAAAACTTCACAGGCTTATGGCAAGACTTGAAAATGAAGATATTGATAATCCTAAAAATAATATGATTAAGGTAAAGTATCTGCGTAAAATTGAAAATATCAACATGGTACTGAATGAGCTTAACACTGAACTTCATAAAGCTATAAGGGAGGAGGATGAAAGCTTTGTATCACGAACAATGATAGATTGTCCTCAATACTTTTACCAGGATTGTGTTATACTCCGCGCTATAACTATTAATCCGCTTACAACTCCCGAAATACTTCAGGAAATAATTGAACAGCAGAATAAACTTGGCATAAAGATTTATAAAAGCGGATTTGAAGGGAAATTCGATAAACTTTAAATTTTTTATTGACAACTTTTAATATTGAATTTAATTGATAATCAAGAGAAAAAAATGAAATCACGAAACCTTAATAATTTATTACTCGGTCTCCTTCTCCTTAGCCTGCTTAAAGCCGGCACAGTTTCGTGATGTCTACTGATAAATAAGCAATTTTAGAAGGCCGTCACGAAAACCAAGTGACGGCCTTTTTAATTTATGCGGGTTTAAATATTTTTAATCCGTAGTATCCGGAGGTGCAGGGAATGATCTTCCCGTACAAACTTAGATTGTAGCGTAAATCACCAGTAGAGTCCCCGTACCCCCGGGGAGTGTGTTTATTAATTATTGAAATACGAAAAATGGAGTAATATTATGAGCGGAGATAAAATTTATATTTTTGATACAACCTTGAGAGACGGAGAACAGTCTCCCGGATTCAGCATGAACATCGAGGAAAAACTGATTTTTGCGGATCAGCTTGAAAGACTGGGAGTAGATATAATTGAAGCGGGTTTTCCTGTTATATCTGACGGTGATTTTGAGGCAGTGAGCCTAATCGCGGAAAAAGTGAAAAGAGTCCAGGTCGCGGGACTTGCAAGGGCTGGCGCGAAAGATATAGAGTCTGCAGCAAGAGCTCTTGAGAAAGCGGCGAATCCCAGGATTCATACTTTTATCTCAAGCTCGGACATTCATATTGAGTACCAGTTTAAAAAGACAAGAGATGAAGTGCTCCGGCTGGCGGTTGACGCGGTTAAGCTTGCTTCTACATTCACTAAAAATGTTGAATTTTCTGCAATGGACGCAACCAGAAGCGACAGAAAATATCTTGCAGATATGGTGCAGGCTGTAATTGAAGCAGGGGCAACAACTGTAAATATTCCTGATACGGTGGGATATACTGTTCCGAATGAATATTATAGCCTTATAAGATATCTTTTTGATAATGTGAAAAACATCAATGAAGCGATTATCGCAGTGCATTGCCACAACGACCTTGGCCTTGCTGTGGCAAATTCAATATCCGCGATTCAGGCAGGCGCGCGTCAGGTTGAGTGTACAATAAACGGTATCGGCGAGAGGGCGGGCAATACTGCCATGGAAGAACTGGTTATGGCTATCAAAACCAGAAGTGATATCCTTAATGTGCATACGGACATAAACACAAAACTGATTATTCCTTCCAGCAGGCTTTTGTCGAATATTACGGGAGTGGCAGTACAGCCTAACAAGGCGATTGTCGGTGACAACGCCTTCGCACATGAATCAGGGATTCATCAGGACGGCGTTCTGAAGCATGCGCAGACTTATGAAATCATGAAGCCTGAAGATGTGGGTATAACAAAATCAAAACTTGTTCTGGGAAAACATTCCGGAAGACATGCCGTGCTTGACCGCCTGAAAGATCTCGGGTATGAACTGAAACAGGACGAACTCGATTCTTTCTTTACAAGGTTCAAGTGCATTGCTGACAGAAAGAAGGAAATTTTCGAAGAGGACCTCATCGCTATCATAGGTGAAGTTCTTCACAAGATGGATCAGAAATGGAGATACACTGTTTCTAATATTCAGATTTCAACAGGGCTTTTCTCTCCTCCAATGGCGCTTGTGAATTTAAAGGATAATGAAAGGAACAGTGAAGAGTTTTTTGAAGTATCCAATGGAAACGGGGGAGTTGACGCGGGAGTGAATGCCGTTAAAAAAATTACCGGGACGAAAGCTCACATAAAGGCTTTCAACCTTGTTGCCATAACCGGCGGATCTGACGCGCTCTGCGAAGTCTCTGTTACAGTTGAAGAGGAGTTCAACGGCAATATACTTAAAGTTTTCGGTAATGGAATGAGTATTGATATTTCAGTAGCGGGTATTTTTTCTTTTGTCGATGCAATCAATAAAATTGAGTATATGAAAAAAGCGGGCGGGAGAAAAGTACCGCATAATTCTGAAGGAGTTTAACAGAATTAAAATAGTTAATGACGCAGCAATCCATCCTTGCCCCCTCCGGGGGTGCGGGGCCATGGAGGATGTGATCGTCATCTGTAAGTGAGTATCTCCTCATTTTCAATAATTCTTACACCCGGGCAGCTTAATATTGCTGCTTCCGCCATCACACTCGCTATTTTATCTACATCAACTGAACGGTATCTGCGTAACCCTCCGATGAGCAGAGGATTTAAAAGTTTCATTGCTTTTCTCGCGAATAATTCTCCAGGCCTTGATTCTGTCCTGGGGCCTTCAAGGAGTGACGGCCTTACTATTGTAAGGCTTTTAAAATTCAGATTGATAATTGCCTCTTCCAGTTCCCCTTTTACCCTGTTGTAGAAGATAGATGATTGGCTGTCTGCGCCGAGAGCTGACATCAGTACAAATCTCTCCACACCCCGGCTTTTACAGGCTTCGGCGAACATAAAGTTGTAGTGATAATCAACTCTGTAAAAATTTTCCCTTGATCCTGCATTTTTTATTGTGGTACCAAGACAGGTGAATGCGGTATCAGCCTTGAATTTTTCAAAGTGAATCATGTCAAAATCTGTCTGTTGATAGACAAGGCCTTTCTGGTCCTCCCCTGGTATATTTCTTACCAGGCATGTGATTTCTGTAAATTCATCTCTCGCAAGAAGTTCCCATGCGAGTGTGCTTCCCGTAAGTCCCGTTGCTCCGGCTATTACTGCTTTCATATTTTTTCCCTGGATTAAGTTAATTCTCTCTGTTATGCGTAAATACTGAAATTTGTTCCTTTTAAAAGAGAGAGGCTGCTTTTATCATTATTTTTTTTGGCAGAGTATATCTGGTTCCTTGCTTCAAATTCCATGGCGACAGCAGCATTAAGAGTCTGGAAATCCTGAGATGAAGGTTCACCAGGCGCCATCGCAGCTTTCTTTAATGCTTCAGCTTTTGATAGGGCATCTTCCGGTGTTCTGCTGCTGCCGGTTGTGAGAGTAACCTTTCCGCCCGTGGCATAAGCTTTGCCGTCAGGCCCGATTGTATAATCAAACTGCGCTGAACCGATCTTTATAAGGCCGGGATTTGTGCTGTGCGACATTTCGTGAGCACGTACTTCCCTGTCGCGGCTTTTAAGCCGGTCAATGGCCTGCTGCCTGTTCGAGTCGGGAGAATCATCACTCTGCTTTTTTGCAACAAGTACATGATTGCCGGATAGTTTTCCGATAATATGAGTGTCTGCTGAAATCATAAAATTCCTCAATTAATATTATCGGTTTTCTGTAAGTAAATCTTTAGCAGAAGAATTTTTGTTATAAAAATTTCAGTAATAATTCCAGAAATTTTTTATATATAGAAAGTGCTCTATTCTCCCCGCCGCCTTCGGCGGCGGGGAGATATAATCGTTTATTTTACAAAAAATATATGTTGAGGAATTAGCATTGTAAAAAATTTAACTTTATACTGAAAGTTCTGTATAAGATTACTATTGCTGAACAGGCCGACAGTGAAGTACGCTGATGAAGTTTTCGGCGGAAGTGTAAAGATAGAATTTACACGGTAAAAATATTTCTATCATACGGTTACAGATTTTAATCATGACATAAAATTTTTATACGAAGCATGTCAGCAAATGAACTGTTATTTATCGGATTCAATCATATTTTGCTGTAAATCAACAGAACCGGTAAAATTTCAGACATAAAATTTCGTAATAAAAAATCCGCCGGTTGACAATTACTTTTATTCTCATATTATTAAATGTACTATCAAATTAAATTTTAAAATTATGCGGGAGGGATTATGGGAGATGAAAAGAGAAGATATGAACGAATTGTAATCCCCGGTGAAGTTTTAATAAACCATCGCGATTTTATTATTCAATGCTGGATTGAAAATATTTCTAATTATGGTGCGTACTTAAAGGTCGGAAGCCCTATAAATCTTCAAGGTATAGAAATTGGTGATAACGTAACATTCAGTATAACTACTCCAAATATTGCGACAAGGGAATTATCAGGCCGGATATTGCGCAGAAGCATGGAGGGTGAGAATGTTTATCTTGCTGTATATTTTATTGAGCCATATACTTTTGGCTGATTTTAAAACAATTTAATCATCATAAAAAATGCATAAGAAAAATTTTCGAATTGAAGAAATCGAAAAACACCAATGAAATATCATGCTGATGAAAAATTTCTGTTTTTTAATGATATTAATTTGAAAAATGAAATAAAATCCTGTAATACTAAGATATCTGCTCAAACTTAATAAACGGGAGTGTATTATGAAAAAGCTATTTGTTCTGCTCATTACATTATCTTTTACTGTTTCTCTTTTCGCCGCGTTTAAAAATCTTCAGGTATTTCCTAAAAATATCAGTGATGATCAGCTTAAGTCCACGATGAAAACGATCAGCGCAGCTCTTGGTGTAAAGTGTGATTACTGTCATATAATGACGGCTCCTGAAAAGGATACTCCGAAGAAACTGATCGCTGTAAAAATGTTTAAAATGTCAGGCGACATCAACGCGCGGTATTCAGCGGATTTTGCGTCAAAGAAGAAGGTCGGATGCGTCACATGCCACAATGGCCAGAAAATTCCGCAGATGATTTAGCCGTAAATTTTTTTTTAATGCCGCAGAGAAATATTGCGCTTAATCTGCGGCAGACATAACCTGTTAAATGTTATAATAATAAAATGCGTGGTGCTGAAATATAACTGGATGATACTACGTTAAAGCAGAAAAGATAAAAATTTCTTGATAAAAGATAACGGTTTAATTATAATTAACTACTATTTTATCTGGAGCTGATTATGAAGAGACCGGGTTTTTCGATTACGCTTATTTTGCTGATTATGATAGCAGCCGTATTTCCCGCGTCTGCTGCGCTTACAGTTGATGTTACTTTCAGTAATACAGATCTTCAGACAGCTCTTGGCGGGCCTGCCGGTGTAATTGCTACACAGGTCTCCGGTGATCTGGCGAAATATTCAGATGTTCCTGACCTTGCGCGCGGATTCGGCAATGCCAGTGCATACTCATCCCATGCTTCAACTCTGAGGGGTTACCAGGGGTACGATCTTTTTGCAATATCTGTCGGTTCCATGGTCGCGGTTCAGGCTCCGAATGATGACCCTCAGTTTTATAAAGACCTGAGTGATGAACTTGATACAGGTGATGTGTATGGAGGAATCGGAGTTACACCATTTGTTGCCCAGGCCGGGCTTAATCTCGGTTTTATTCTTGATGGGCTTTATCTCTCTTTTATGTTCGGCAAGTTCCACGTGAATATAGATGAAGGTGATTTTAAACTGGAACACGATGAGAATCTTATAGGATTTAACCTGACCTATCAGCTGGTTTCTGAAAAATCGATACTGGCGGGGCTTCTTCTCTGGAGAGGATTATCAATACAATCCGGTGTGATCCACTACAATAATATCACTACATTTTATAATGAGCTGGATGAAATCAACGGTACTGATACAGTCACAACATATACGGTCAGTTACACCATTGACCCTTCTGTTGATTTTGAGATAGAAACACAGGGGAATATTATACCTGTTGAAATCTATACGGGTGTAAGAATTTTCTATGTATTAAATATTGGCGTTGGCGGCGGCTTTGATTATGTGCTCAATGGCAAAACGGATATCACCCTCAAAAGTGCAGGGAATGTTGTTATAACCGATGACGGGGCAAGTAATGCCAGCGGTTATGTCGGAGATACTGGCAAAATTACTGTTGATGCAGGCACCAGCGGAATCAAATCAGACCGTTACAGGCCGAAGCTGCTTGTGAATATTGGTTTCGGTATAGGACCGGTTTTTATTGATTTTCCCGTGAGCTATTATCTTGATAACGGCTATGCGGTGGGTGTCACTGCGGGTTGTGTCTGGTAATACCAAAAATTCTGATTTCATACAGTTAAATACAAAGTATAAATTATTACTTTGTATTTAACCAATTTCAAAGAACTGCAGATTTTAAAATTTATTTCAATACCAGGTACAGCATATGTACATGAAACAGAAAGGATTAAAATTAATTATATTATTCACGGTCATTATCTTCTCGAACTGTTCTACGGCAGGTGAGAGTGATTCTTCAGTGTTAAATGTTTTCAAAGGGAATCGAATGCTGCCTGATGGAGTGAGCAGGATATACATTGATGAAATTTTCGACGGTGACATAAACAGTTCAATTAAAGAAACTTTCGGTATAGTCCTGAGAGAAAAAATTAATACTAACAGCAGCCTTTATCTTGTTGATTCTTCTGAAAAAAGTGACCTGATGATGAGGGTACGGCTCACGGGGTATTCATCAAAGCCCGTGAAATTCACTTCTTCCGGTGAAGTGATTGAAACAAAACTGCGTCTTGACGCATACGTCCGGCTTATCTATACTTCAACCGGCGAGGAGAAGCTTCGAAACAAACTTGTTGAGTCTGAGCTGGTATACTCTGACAAAAATCCGCCGATCATGAGCGAATACAGCGCGATGACCGCGCTTACAGAGCAGCTTGCTCAAAGGATTATTTCTGTTATAACCACCGGCTGGTATCTGGAAAAGAAACGGTAACACCCTGTGGTAATATGTTTAATTATAAATCTGAAATATTATTGAGTGTGAGATAATCCTTATCACTATAATCACTTAAGTGTTACGTGAATTATAGTGATAAGAGATTTTACTGAATATGCCCTGTTCTTTTAATCAGTGCATCCGGAATGGCGGTTTTTCATTGTGCATTCTTCCCGTTACTGAACCTGTTGTAGAAATAAACTCCAAGTATCACTGCTCCGAACATCGCGTACCCTGCAGGTATCATTCCGCCTGCATTGATTCCAATTGATGCTGCATGTATGAATCCGAAGTACGAGCATACGATTAGCGGCAATGTCCACCAGAACGCCTTCAGGAAATCTTTTTCAATGAGGTATACTCCTACAGCGGTAAGGAACATGGCAGAAAGGAGCGGCCCTTCCGAAAAGGGGATTATACCTTTCATGTGAGGCATCGCAGCCGAGATCATGCTGTTCATCTGATCAATCGAATATTTTCCATCTACATTGATATACTGCCTCAGGAGTGAAAGCCCCCATGACGCAGCTGCCGGGAGAAGCCCCAGTGCAATTGCAGGAGCGTGGTTAGATGGAGTCGTCTGGAACGCCTGGGCTGTTATGATTATCCCCACCCATAAAAGTATGGGGTAACCTGCTTCAAGCGGTATTATTGCCGAGATTACACTCATCAGTCCTGTTAAACATATAAGAGCGATTACCGATCCGTTAAGGATGGAGTATCCGCCTCTCGCGCCCATTGCCTTCCAGCCCGGGTGACCGATGTATACTGTTGCGGGAAACGGTGAGCCGAAAAATGATCCTACTATAGTACCGACACCGTTCATTGCGAGTGCGGGCATCGCCGGATAGTCATCGCCTGCAGCTGCCGCGGATTCAAGGTTCTGGATTGTCGCGAAAAAAGCGATCAGCCCCATCGGGATGGATATTCCAAGGTATGGAATCATTTCCCTGAACCCTGTGATTATTTCCTGAATATTTATACCGGGCATGTAGAATGAAACAGTTTCCGCGGATTTAACCAGAACAGTTCTGTCCATTGAACCGGTTGCCCATGCAGCAGCTGCTCCTGCAGCAAGAGCATAGAGTCCTGCCGGAATTCTAAACGGAAGTTTTACGAATGAAAAGTATTCAATAAGGATAAACGCAAGTGGAATAAACGCTATGAGAGGTTTGTCCCAGAGCGGGAGAATATGGTTAAGTGCTATAAAAGCAAGGGCTATTCCCGCCAGAGTTGACAGAAGAGCGGCGCGCGGAGTGATGCGGCGTATTCTTTCCCCGACAAATGCTCCCAGCGCTTCAAATACTCCGCTGATAAAACAGCTTGCGACTCCGACTCTCCAGGCAATGTTTGCATCTTTGGTCTGAATGTATACAGGCACAATAATGAATCCGAAAAAAGCGAAAAGGCTTACCGTGTTTATGCCGTAGGGTAGTGCGGTGACATCTGTTCTGTTTTCTTTTATAGCAAGCTTTCTTGCCTGCCATGAATAGAACAGGTTTCCTGTGAGTATTGACAGGGCGGCACCGGGGAGTATCTTCCCGAATACAAGCGCTCCGGGCATACCGATGGAAAGGCAGAGCCCGGTAATGAGCAGCAGGTTAACAAGGTTATCTATAAAGAGTCCAATGAAACCGTCAACATCCCCCTTCACAAAAAACGGGTAGTTAAATATTTTTTCAGTCATGAGCATACCTCTGATATCATGGTAAAAGTTTGTGTAACAATTTATTTAATAATTACTGGAATGAACAGGGATATGTTATTCATCATAAGTTTGCGCTGTCAAGAATTTAGTATTCGAAGGTGCATTCAAAATAAATAAAAAAACTTTATTTCTCTAACGGGCCCGGCGCCTCTGGGTGTATGCTTTTTCGTACCATCCGATATTGATGCCGAATTTAACGCTCTTCTCATCCATGTCGGGAGAATTTATTCCGAACTCGAGCCTTACCCTTTCGAGAACCGGAACGAGCAGGTGTACGCCTGCATATAGGGAATTGTAATATCGTCCATTTTCAAAAGACTCGTCAGGGAGCCATTCCAGTGCGTTGTCAACTCCGCAAACAAACTGCAGGCCGTAGTATCCGTTCATATCAAAAACAGTTATCTGCCTGTTAGCGAATAGCTCATACCTGTATTCGGCCGTGGCAAGAAGTTCGTGCTGGCCGCATATATCAGGATCGGGCTCAAAAGTCCTGAGGCTGTTTACTCCTCCGGCATGATATAATTCGTAAGCGGGAATTGTTCCCGGCCTGTACCGCCCCAGCATGTTCAGGTGTATTATATGATGAAGCCCTATGGGAATGTATCCGCGGAAATCGTAAGTGTACTCGGAATAATCTCCATCACCGCCGAGCTTGTCTCCATATTGTGTGAATTTGACTTCATTGTATATTCCTTTGTGCGGATTCATGATCCTTTCTCTTGTGTCAACCGCAAAGCCGATGCCGGCCCCGGGAATGTAATCCCATTCTCCGGTGCCTGCATACATATTCATGGCTTCTCCGTCTGCACTGAATATTTTTGAATCCCGGTCATGTTTTGTGTTAAGTGATGTCAATGATCCGATGATGCGGTAATATTTTTTCAGCCTGTATTTAAACTCCGCCTGCGAGTAAAAAGAATTTTCATCAAAGAGTTTGAGAGCGTTGTATGATCTGAAATAGTTGATTGTAACTTCGGTGTCGAACATCAGCCCGTAAACATCCGGTATGCGTGTATAACTCAGCAGTTCCCTGGCACGCAGAACCTCCGGCACTACCGTGACTCTGCAGAGAAACTCCTGGTGTATACCTGTACCGAAGAGGTTTATGAAAGTAATTCCCGGTCCCATGAGGAGCCCGTCCTGGTCAGTTCTTTTCATCGCTGGAAATACAATGAAAGGCGGGAGTTCCCTGTAGCTGTATGTGAGAATTGTGCCTTCCGCTGATTTATTTTTCTGAAGCTCTACATCCGCAAATATGTCCAGATCCATGAGGGCGTTTTTTTCTTCCTGCCATAGCTCCTCGGAATATGGCGAGCCTATACTGTTCATTAAAAAGTAATCTACTGTGAACCTGCTGGTCTGGCTGAGGCCTTTGTGCCTGATATCTGTAACCTGGCCGGTATCGGCGCTGAACAGCCCGGCAGGTATAATTATTATAAAGATTATTATAAGAAGCAGATTGTTTTTCATGTTCCGGATTATTTTCAGTTTGAGGATAATGGTTAATTTCAAATAACTGATCTTTTCCAGGATAAGTTGTCAAGTATGTTACCGGTTTTGCAGCTCTTAAAGTCTCCCGGTTCAGAGCTGAAATGAGTTTAGAAATTTGAAAATTTACTTGATTTTTTGCTGTATTGTAATCTTTCATTATGCTTAAAAACTTTTTCATGCTATGTTGTTTATTGAGCCGGCTGAAAAGTATAAAGGAATAAAGATCACTATGAAAAACATTCTGAATAAAATATATTTATCCCGCAGAAGTATTATCCTTCTTCCTCTGCTCTTATTTTTAAATTCATGCGAGATTGACCGTACATACGGTGAGCCTCTTCTGCTGAGTTTTACAAGAAGCGGCGATATCTGGCTGATGGATATCAACGGCCAAAGTTTGAGACAGATCACGGCCACAGGAAATAATGATTCATCATCATGGTCGCCGGACTGCACAAAGATTGTTTTTCAAAGCAGCAGAGACGGGAATGATGAAATTTTTATAATGAATCCTGACGGCAGCGGGCAGAAACAGTTAACTTTTACGTCCGGGGCGGATTACTGCAGATGCCCGACCTTCATGCCGGACGGGGAAAATATTGTTTTTTTCAGAATGGTTAATCCCGTACCATATTTTTTTATAATTAAAACAGATGGTACTTTTGTAAAACAGGTGTCAGCGCCTTCAGGTATTTTAAATCTTACCGTATCTCCTGATGGCCGATTTATTGCCTCGATGGACGGGCCGAACCAGATTTCGAGAACTAATGTGGAAACCGGATTACAGGAAGTGTTTGTCAGCCCGTCAAGCAGATTCAACCCGTCATGGTCTCCGGACGGGAAGTATGTCGCTTTAATATCCGGTTCAAATGTTTCACTGATAGATACATCTGCTGCGCTGCCGGTTACACCGGCTGATATTTATGCATTTACAGGCCTGGAATCTCCTGTGTGGACTCCGGATTCGGGATATTTATATTTTATCCAGAACAGCAATATATGCCGTATAACAATATCCGGCGCAGATTTTATCCAATTGACTTCAAGCAGCAGTGACAGCAATCCGTGCGTTCAGGGTAAACCAAGATAGTTAAACGGCTTATGCATTAAAGAGGAAGGAGTTAATGGCCCGGTTCATTCTTTTAATGAAGTTCACTTTTCAGGATTATCTTCTCCGATTGAATCATAATACTTTGTTTCTTCAAATATAAATTTGTAAAATTTGCCCAGAACCTCACCTATATCATCAGCACACGGATTCAGCGAGTCCTGGAACCAGCTGTAGAGCATCATGAATATCCCGCCGCCGCAGCAGTTTGCAAGGTACCTGTGAAAGCGGGTATTTGTTTTATTTTCTTTTCGCTTTATCTGTTCCTGGAACAGGGCGGAGTAATCGACAAACCTCTCAAGAACTTTAAAAAGAAGGTCAGCTTTCTGCAGCTTTGAACTGCTGGAGAGAGTTTTTACCTTTGACATTCACAATACTTATATAATTAAACCTGAGTGGCAGGATATGAAACCGGGCGAATGGATATATTACCACCAGTGGGGTATCGGCTCGGAGGTGATTGAAGTTGTTAAAGATAAATATTTCACAATGCTTTCTGACTCACGCAAACCGCCGGTAAACAAGGGTAATGCATTCGCTCTTAATGCTATTCCATTCGGAGAGTTTGCATGGACATGGAATTTTGTGCTTCAGGAACTTCCCGGAAATAAAACAAAACTGATCCAGAGATGCCATAACCGCTTCGCGCCGGATAACTTTCTTACAAGAGGATACGTGAAACTGTTTCTCGGTGTACCGTCAATCTCCATGACCACAAAACAGATGGAAGTGATAAAAGCATGTGCCGAGGGGAGAGTTGCACCGGACGGAACCATTAGATAACAGTAATAAACAGAGAGAATAAAGTCTCTGCGCTTTATTCTCTCCTCATTTCATATTTAATGGATAGAATATATGAATACAAAAACTGATAAATTTGATCCGGGAACCGGATAATTCGCTGGAATTGAAAAAAGCCTTATTCATCGCTGAATTCCTGCTTTATCTCCAGTATCGCAGGCATTATTGAAAGGAATGCATCTGCAACATCCGGATCAAAATGTTTTCCTTTTTCTTTTTTAATATATTCAACGGCTTCTTCAACGGGCCATGCATCCTTGTATACACGTTTACTGGTAAGGGCGTCAAAAACATCTGCAAGTGCAGTAATTCTGCTGAATATGTTTATCTCCTCCCCTTTGAGCCCGCGCGGGTAGCCTGTCCCGTCCCATTTTTCATGATGTTCGTATGCTATCACAGCAGCCATGCTTAATATTTCCGAGTCATGTTTCCCGATAATTTTGTATCCGGCATATGCGTGGGTGTTCATGATTTCTCTCTCCCTCTCATCAAGCCTGCCTGGTTTCTGAAGAATACGGTCCGGTATACCGATTTTACCGACATCGTGCATCGGTGATGCATTGAGCAGGAGTTCAGCCTTCTCAGCCCCAAGGCCGTATGTGAGTGCGATTTTTTCACAATATTTGCTCATCCTGACAATATGAATGCCTGTTTCATTATCCTTGTATTCAGCTGCACGGCCGAGTATCCTTATTATATCGAGACGGGTTTCATGTATCTCGGTGGTTCTTTCTTTCACAAGCATTTCCAGATGATCCCTGTGCAGCTTGAGCTCAATCTGATTTCTGATTCTTTTTTTTACCAGTGAGGGATTTATCGGTTTTGTTATGTAGTCAACAGCTCCAAGATCAAGGCCGCGCTCTTCATTCATCTCTTTATTCATGGTAGTTATAAACATGACCGGAATTCCGGCTGTCTTTTCATTCTGTTTAAGCCTGCTGCACAGTTCATATCCGTCCATGCCGGGCATCATGACATCAAGCAGAATTATTTCAGGGAGCGGTTCCACCAGCGATAATGCAAGAGCCTTCTCTCCGTTCGTTGCTGCTATAACAGAATATTCGTCTCTCACTGCTTCAATAAGAATCTGGATATTTTCCGGAACGTCATCAACGATCAGTATCTTTTTTTTAACGGTCATAAGTTCTCCTGCTCAAGCTCTTTCAGAAAATTGTCAATCAACCCTCTGGCGCGATCAATATCAAAGTTATTAACGGACGCTGATATTTTTTTTATCCGGTTAATACATATCGTTTCATCGCATGAGTCAAGAATTGTTTCAATCAGTGTCAGTGCCTCGCCATGATCTGTGTCCAGTAATGATTTGAGTGTGCCAAGGCTGGTTATCATATTTTCAGCATACACTGCATCTGGCTTGTATAAATTATTTATAATGTTTTCTGACTTGAGAATGTCCTCAACCGATTGTCTCAGGTTCTGGATCAGTTCTTCAATTCCGGATTCAGCTGTTTCTTTGTCATCATTACTGATTGCATAGGCAGTACTGACTGAAAGCATATAAAGTTTTGTGAATCCGAGGTTTCCTGCGACTCCGCTTAATGTGTGAAGAAAATCTTTTATTTTACGGACATCATCCTTTTCACTTATTTCTTTCAGGTATGCATCCCCGTGACGGTATGAATCCGCAAAATTTGAGATCAGTTTTCTATATAATTTTTCATTTCCTCTAAGGATATCCAGGCCCTTCTGCCAGTCAAGGCCGTATATAGAAACCGGACTGTCAACAGAGTGTGTGTCTACCATACCGGAATAACGGGGATAGTATTTTTTATTCCCGGCGTTTTCCAGGGGTTTAATGAATTCCACCAGGCATTGAAACAGTTCAGAGGTATTTATCGGTTTGCTGATATACCCATCCATGCCGTTTTTTTTAACTTTTGCTTTTGTATCATATGCGACATCAGCGGTCATCGCGATAAGCGGAAGCTCTTTGAAACTGATATTATTTCTTATTAACCTGGCAGCCTCATACCCTCCCATCACCGGCATCTGGAGATCCATCAGTACCAGGCTGTATTTCCCGGGTGTGCTGATGTTCAGCAGTTTAAAAGCTTCAAGTCCGTTTACAGCCGTGTCTACATGAAATCCTTCACTCTCAAGAATTTCACCGGCTACTTCGCGGTTTATACCGTTATCTTCTACCAGAAGTATTGCAGCGCCTCTTATCGCGGATAATCCCGCGGGGGTTTCGTCTGAATTCCTCTCTGAATTACTGATCAGATTTTCCGGCGACAAAGAATTGCTTATAACATCCAGAAGGGTAGATGATGTAACAGGCTTGACTATAAAACCTTCAAGCCCTAGTTTTTCCGACATCAGATATATCTCCTCCTGCTCGTATCCTGTGACAATTATTATTTTCGGCCTTTTCTTAAGCGTATGGTTTTTAATTATTATCTGCGCGGTTTCAATTCCGTTAATCTCCGGCATGTCCCAGTCAAGGAAAACAAAGGAGAACGGTTCTTCATTATCACGTTCCGCTCTTTCTATTTCGGCCAGGGCTTCATATCCGCTATGGACTGTTGCCGGATTAAATGAAAGCTTTTCAAGATACGCTGCAAGAACGCGGCAGGATGTATTGTTGTCATCTGCAACGAGTACTCTTCTATTCCTGAGTTCTTCCGGCAGTCTGGTTTTCTTTTTCATTATCTCCGGAAGTTCGAATTCGGCCGAGAAGTAGAATACGCTTCCCTTTCCGTATTCACTATCAACACCGATTGTTCCGCCCATTATCCCGGCAAGCCGTTTGCATATTGCGAGCCCCAGGCCGGTTCCTCCATATTTTCTTGTAGTTGATGAATCGGCCTGTATAAAGGGCTGGAAGAGTTTTTCTTTTTCATGCGGATGCATACCTATGCCTGTATCGCTTATAGAGAATTTTATCCTGATTTTATGATCCAAAAACTGTTCAGCAGCTGCATCTATGACAATCTCACCTGAATCTGTAAATTTAACCGCATTATTCGCCAGGTTAAGCAGTATCTGCCCAAGGCGGAGCGGGTCTCCCCTAAGTTCCATTGGTATCCTTTCATCAATTGAGATTATCAGTTCAAGACCTTTCTCCTGTGCTTTAAAGCCGATCATGTTTGACAGGTTAACGAAAGTATCATGAAGGTTGAAATCAATATTCTCCAGTTCAATTTTCCCTGCTTCGATTTTGGAAAGATCAAGGATATCATTAATTATTCCAAGGAGTGTCTGGGACGACATGTCTATTTTATAGACGTAATCCCTCTGCTTGGGGTTGAGATCAGTTTTTTTCAGCATATAGTTCATCCCGATAATTGCATTCATCGGTGTTCTTATCTCGTGACTCATATTAGCCAGAAATTCACTTTTGGACCTGTTGGCCGATTCGGCTTCCACTGTCGCTCTCTGCAGGTCATCCTGGGTGATTTTTTTCTTAATCATCAGGCTGAAAAGATGTGAAATTCCGTCTAACAGGTTCCGTTCTTCAACCGGAAACGGCTCTTTATCAGGATCGGATTTTTTACCGGTATAGAATATCTCCACCATCCCGGTCTCTACACCATCAACTATTATACCGCTTGTAAGTTTCCATTCCGAATATTTAAAACCGGGTGAAGTATATTTTCTTCCATCGTAAGTTATGCAGACTGCAGTTTCACCGGAGTGCTGCCAGTTTTGCGGAATTATACTGACAGCATATTCAAAGACTTTTTCAATATCCTGATTTTTCTGGATCGAGTCAGATATCCGGTAGAGGCAGTTGAGTTCTTTAACTCGTTTCTCCATTTCTGAAATAAGTATTTCTCTTTCTCTAAGTACGCGTTTGATTTCAGTAATATCAAAACCTGACGGAATAAGATATTCCACCTCTCCATCCTGGTTTTTAACAGGCGAAAGTGAAAAATCAACATAATGAGTTTCACCATCTTTATCACGGTGTACGGCTTCAAATTGAGCAGCCTGGCCGCCTGAAGCAGTCTTAACTGCGTTCCTGAGCTTAATTCTGTCCTCGGGAGAGTCTGCCCACCACGGGCCATCCCAGAATGGCCTGTTTATCACATCCTCATGTGTTGCCCCTGAAAAGGAGAGTGCAGCATTATTGACGTCAAGAAGTATACCTTCAGGACTTACAAATCCCAGCAGAAAGTGTATGTTCTCATTGAATATTGTCCTGAATTTTGTTTCGCTTTCCCTGAGTGCCCGTTCGACACGTTTTCTTTCCAGAACATAACCGAGCTGCTGGCCAATCTGTTCAAGTATGATAAGGAAATCATTGCCTGAATCATCTGCCTGATCCGTAAAAAATTCAAGTACCGCTTCAACTTTCCCTTTCACAATTACGGGAAATCCGAAAGCCCTGTTTACGCCAAGATCAATCCCGGTTTTTGATCTGATAAAATTTTCATCCTTATAGATATCTTCTATTAATAACGGAATCCCGGAAACCATAATTCTGCCGGGGAGCCCTTCCCCGGGTTTGAATTCGTAAAGGTCAGAAATTTTTTTAATGGCAGAAAATTTTTCTTCATCCTGCATATACCATATTTGTGATGAAAAAAGCCTGTCTGTTTTACCGGAAAGAATATACGCATGACCGACAGGCCATCCTGTATAATTGCAGATTTTACTGAGAGAAATCCTGAATGCATCATCAGCGGTTGAAGCCGAGTTTGCAGCAGTTGCAATTTCTTTTAAAAGCATCGCCCGCTGTTCATTTTTCCGCAGAGCGTCAAGGGCATCCCTGAGTTCGAGAGTCCTGATGCTAACCCGTTCCTCAAGCTCCATATTAAGCTTAAGGAGTTTTTCCTCTGCCTGCTTTTTCTCGGTAATATCAGTACCGGAACTTAATGTCGCGGTAATCTCTCCGTTCTCATCCCGTATGACTGTATTGTTCCATGCAATAGTCCTCACGTCTCCGCTGCGTGTTACAATAACATCTTCAGTATATTTTTTTGCTTCCAGGCTTTCTTTAATCAATTCGTCGAATGTATTCTTTAATGTTTTTTTTCTATCCTCGGGAAGTATAAGGTCAAACCAGTTTTTGCCGATAATTTCTTTTTCAGGGTATCCTGTTATTTCACAGCCTTTCTGATTGATCAGTTCAACATTCTGTTCCTTATTAATTACAACAAAAATATTTCCGGCAATGTCGAGGTAACGCTGTGCTTTTGCCTGTTCATTTGTTATTCTGATTTCGCTTTCCACCCTGTCGGTAATTATTTCGGTAAAAATAATAATGCCGCCGACATTTCCGTCATCAGTTTTCCAGGGATGTATTTCCCACCGTATCCATTCGATGCTACCGTCTATCCTTGAAATCAGGTCTCGCTCTTTGCTTATGCTTTCTCCATTCAGGCAGCGGTTATGAATGTCCATCCATTCCTGCATATTCTCCAGATCGGGGAGTACTTCATAATGGCTTTTGCCGATTATATCCTGATTTTCTATGTTGTAGTCGCGGTACCACCTCAAGCTTGCCGCCATATACCTCATACGGTTATCGAACATCGCAACAGCAACAGGTGTATGTCTTACAAAGATTTTCATCTGCTCTTCGCTTTCTTTCAGTGCGTTTTCGGCAATTTTCCTGTCGGTGATATCGTGTCCGGTGGAAATGAAATGCGTTATAACTCCGTTTTCATCTTTAAGAGGGGTAATTGTCTGATCATAATAAAACGTTGAACCATCTTTTCTGCGGTTTTTTACTTCACCATTAATAGGATTGCCTGAGAGTATTGTGCTCCAGATCTTTTTATAATAACTTTTATCCATCTCTCCGGATTTCATAATACTTGGCTTTTTACCGATTACTTCTTCTATTGTGTAGCCTGTTATACGCTCAAATGCCGGGTTGGCGTATTCAATAGAGCCTGCTGTATCTGTAATAAAGATTATATCTGCAGCCTGTTCAACTGCACTTGACAGTTTTTTCATTTCACTTTCAGTGTGTTGTTTCAGGCTTGTCCTGGTACTTTGAGGCGGAGTCTTATCGTTATCTGAAATCATTTTTTGAGCCTGCCTAAACATTAAAATAGTCAACCCGTGCTTTCAGCCTGTCGGCCATGCCGGCAATCTCTTCGGCATTTGCCGTCATCTCTTCTGCGCCCGAAGCTGTTGTCTGTGTAATATGGCTTATGTCTGCAATAGACTTTGCTATTTCTTCAGTGGCAATTTTCTGCTCTTCTGATGAATGTTTTATTTCATCAGACCGCTGTTTGACCTGCAGCATTTCGTTATTCGCCCGTTTATTTATGTCTATCTGTTCGTCCATAACGTCGTTTATTGAGTGCATCATCGTACTGATCTCGCTGACTCCGTGAATGATGACAGTTATAATATCAACGGTGCTTTTTACGTTTACCAGGCCGCTTTGTATTTCGACTTCATTTGCTTTGATAAGAGAATCTATGTCTTTAATGCTTCTTGCGGTCTGGTCGGCAAGTTTTGAGATTTCATCGGCAACAACAGCGAAACCTCTGCCCGAGTCTCCGGCCCGTGCTGCTTCAATTGCGGCATTGAGCGAAAGAAGATTTATCTTCTCCGATATCTCGTTTATGATCTGGACTATATTTGTGACTTCACCGGAACTTTTACCGATTTTCTGGATACTTCCATCCATATTTTTCAGTGACGTTTCTCCATCCATCGCCCTGCCGGCAATATTCTCTGAAAGTTTAAGGGTGATGTTTATCCGTTCCTGCATTTTCTGTACTTCAAGATTAAGTTCTTCTCTGATTTTAACAAGGCTGTCCAGACGCCCCGACTGCTGCTGTGCTCCCACAGCTACTCCATCCATTCCGGCCGAGATCTCTTCGATTGTCGCTGTAACTTCCTCAGAGGATGCTGCCTGGCTCTGCGCGTTTTCTGAAAATGACAATGAAGTAGATGCCAGCTCTTCCGATGAACTGGCAAGCTGTGCCGACATATCAAGGATCTCGTTAACTACCTCCCTGACCTGTTTTACGAAACTGTTAAATGAAAAAGCAAGCCTTCCGAATTCATCATCCCCGCTGCTGTCAATCTTTGTAGTAAGGTCGCCCTCCGCGATTTTTTTAAATCCGGAACTGAACAGACGAAAAGATTTCATTATATCTCTTATTGTGATAATGGTGATGACCGATGATGCCAGCATTATAAAAAGTATAATCACGATTTTGATAATTACTGCTATTTCCTGGAATTTTTTCAGATCGGATTCGAATTTCTCCATAATTGTATCAATTTCTCCGATGTAGCCGTTGAAAAGTTCCTGGAGGCCGGCTACATTCGGTTTTGTTTCCAATCTGTAAATCTCCAGCGCCCTGCTGATGCTCCCTGCGGAATTTATAGACACAGCAGATGCATGAAGGCTTGAGTGATAGCTTTCCATGTCATCAATCAGCTTTTTTCTTTTCTGGTCTAAGGTGGAGTAATCATTTGTGCTTTTAAATTTATAGTACCATTTTCCGAATTCACATTTAGTCGGATCGGTCAGGCCGGTAAAATTATTTCCCGAGGCGGCGGATTCAAGAAGCTGATTCGTCCATTGGATATGATCAATAAGTCTGCTTTTCAACATTATAGTTTCATTATGCAGTCCTATGGTATTTTCTGCAAGTACTGATGTTCTGTGTTCTATATAATATGCTGATGTCCCGTCAATCAGGACAAGAAGTATGATAGTCAGAAATGCTGTTAACAGTTTCTGCTTGATAGATAAATTGTTCATGAGGCTCTCCTCAAATTATTTCAGGTCCGGTATACATTTTTTTCGATGTTATGACCGATGTACAGTAAGACAAATATGGTGTTAACGTGTTACCTTCATTAAAAACAACTGATATTAAATTAACTAATTTACTAAAAAAAATCGAGCCAGTATATGGCAAATAAAAAATTAATCACTATAAAATAAGGGGTTCGTTACTTCGTGTATATTTTTTCAGAGTCTTGCGCTGGATGGAGCGGTTTGATAGAGCATGCGGTACTGCAATGTTGCGGTTTATCTGTTTAACTATTTAAAACTGTGATTCCGGCTCGCGATCCAGTTCTGTTGAGAGCGTATATAAAAAAAGCTGCCGTTTAACCGGCAGCTTTTTATTAATATACCAATTATAAAGATTAACCAAGCGGCAGAATTGTTTTGCCCATTTTTTCGTTGAGGATTTCGCCAAGTGCTGTATAGAAAGCACTTAAACCGCAGAAGATACCTTCGTATCCTGCTATTCTTTCAAGCAATTCACTGTCTAAAAATCTTCTTGCAGCAAGGAGGAAGAAGAGAATTGCAAGTGAAAGGAAAATAGTCTGTGTCGCGCGGTTGCTGTTCAATGTTCCAATGAACATAAAGAATGTGAAAACGCCCCATACTGTAAAGAATACGCCCATGGATGTGTTACATACCGGAAATGCTGCCCCCATAGAAGTTTTGGGAACGAGGAAAAGGAATACAAGGAGCATCCAGAATGCGCCATACGACATGAAAGCCGCCTGGCCGAATGTGTTGCCCTTTTTGAATTCCATGGTACCTGCAATAAGCTGTGCGAGTCCGCCGAAGAAAACACCCATCCCCATGATCATTGCATCAAGCGGATAGAATCCTGCGTTGTGAAAATTCAGAAGAATGGTAGTCATGCCGAATCCCAGGAGCCCCACAGGTGCCGGATTTGCAAAATTGTTGTTACTCATAAAAAATCCTCCAATTTTTTTGTTTTTTTTTTGCTCACGGACAGATTAGTCAAAATCAGAAACGTCTTGGCAGATCACCCGATGACCCGGCACGTGTTATGTCGTCGATACATTAACAAAGATTAGTTTCAGAACAAATCGGTTCGAGAAGCGCAATTTTGCAATTTTATCAATATTAATTATTTTATCAACTCAAATTTATTATTTTCAGCCTGGCATATGAAAAAATTATCCGTTGTTTGATATATTTCTGAGAGATTTTGTATATCTGTTTACTAAAGTACGCGTATAGTCAACATCGGCAGATGCTGTCGTTCAGTAGCGGTAATCGGAATCAGCGAATTTGAGGGCATCCCGCTGTTACTGTAAATTCAATATCCATATCAACTCCGGAAAAGTACTTTTTTTTGAGATTTTTTCTGCGGAAAATGATTCCGGTTGCATTGACGTCAATAGCGGTGTTATATGAACTTAATTTTATGATTCCTTTTCTGAAAATTTTTATGGCTTTATAACCCGGACTTTTTTTATCTGGATGTCCAGAAAAAAATAAATTGTTTTTTTTCAGGGAAAGGTTTTATAGAATCGTAATATTATTAATTTGTATTCAATGTTAATTCCTTAACATATATTTTAGTGTAAAATAAACGATTATATCTCCCCGCCGCCTTAGGCGGCGGGGAGAATAGAGCATTTTCTATTTTAAAAAAATTTAGGAATTATTGCTGATTCGTATTACATATTTTTTATAATGGATTAAACTTGCAGGTTTTTCCTGATGAAATACAGATCAGTGACTGCGAAGTAAAGGCCGGTTGCCGCAGAATGGAAAGAGAGACGATAAAATATCCGGAGAACTATTAAGTGAACTGTAATGCCGGCAAAGGCCTGCTTGTAAGAGAAGGCCCTGAAATATTTCTTAGAAACAGTGAGGGGGAGAAATTCTTTTCAGAATTTTCTATATGGGAAGGATACTGGAAACACTGGCGCGGGACGATGTTATGCGGAAGAATACTCCCCGAGGCTGACTATACTACCGGAAAGAACATTGTTCTTCTCTGGCCTGAAAGAGAAAGGTATAGCGGACCGTTCGTTGAACTTTACTACAACGAACGCCTGGTGAAGTATACGATGTCAATACTGGGACACCTGGCGATAAACGTTAACGGTTTTATCTTTAATTTTTCCCATTTGCTGAATGAATGTGAAATAATGACAGAAGAGGAATACTTCTACCGTCCTGCTCTCGGCAGATTCAGTCCTTCACCGGACGGGTTTTTTGATACATCAGATCCGGAAAGGCCGTACCTCGATAAATTCGGCCGCCAGTTTATGCGCACAATTCATACTGCCCGTATAACAGGCAAAGAAACGGCCGGACTTGAATCAATTCTGCGCAGGAAACTCAAAGAGATATATGATACTCCGGTTGATCCTGCAAAACCTGAATATTACAGGGATTTCAGCAAGTTCAGTAACAGCTGTACAACAATTGTAAGAGATTCATTGAGAGCGTGGGGTTTCTCCGGGATTAAAGGTGTATTCCCGAGAGAACTTTTTATAAATGCAGTATGGGAATTTCAGACAAGTTCGCGCAGGGGAGGGCTCACACTTTCAGTTTTTAAAAGGGATCAGCTTATGGTCGATGAAGCGCCGGCAAGCAGCCTTACTCCGATAGTTAATCCGGTTAATTTTTTGAAGAAGAGGATTCTGGATATCCGGGGCGTACGGACTTGACGGCAATAATCCAGATGTTTTGGCTATCGCCTCTCTTTTCTTCTGCCTGAACTGTTGACTGCAGATGATTTAAGTGATTAACTATGATTAAAAGATTAAAACACAATCAGAAAAATCAGGTTAATCAACGGTTCAGACAACGGGAGAAGGAGAAAATGTTTTAAACCTCCTGCTCTATGGGGGATCAGTTTTTCCAATTGACTATAATTTACAATGTTATTGATGTTAGCGGAAATGTCATTCCCGTGAATACGGGAATCCATAGAAAGTGTTTTTTTGAGAGAATGTACTTTAATAATAAACTTTCAGTAGAGGTATCTTTATGTCAGAATATTTTACCGACATCGTAAAAGTTGCAGGTATGGCTGCGGGTATAATTATGCCTCTTTTTAATTTTCCCCTGGTGTATAAAATATGGAAGAGAAAATCCTCGTCAGATATTTCACTTGTATGGGCTCTGGGGATATGGGGGTCTATCCTTTTAATGCTTCCGGCTTCGCTGATTTCACCCGATCCGGTTTTTAATGTGTTCGGAATATTAAATTTTATTCTTTTCACGGGAGTTGTCATTTCAGTTCTGAAATTCAGGTAACCTGTCTTTTAGTATCGCTGCGCTGTTTTTGCCCCATCGCCATTTCGCATAGTCCTCCATGGTTCCGAATGTGTATCCCATCGTTTTAAGTTTCTGTATTATTTTTTTAAGAACTGTTTTAGTTGTAAGATGGGTATCGTGAAAAAGGATAACAATGCCAAGGCCGTCAGCCCTGTTTATAACACGGCTGTAGATCTCAAACATTCTCCTGTGAAATTCTGCGTTATTTATATTTACTCTCGGGCTGTCCCTGTACCAGTCTCCGCCTATCCAGTCAACGGAATCGCCTGAATCTGAATATCTTGACCACATGATCAGCAGACCTCTTGTTTTGACTTTATTCCCGACCCTGGCGCGTATAATGTCAGATGTTTTATTATACCATGGAGAACCGAAAGGCGGCCTTATCAGTGTCATCTGCGGCGCCATTGATCCGAGTTCTCTGTTCAGTATATATTGATTTTCATCAAGCTGCTGTTCTATCTGACCTGGAGACAGCCTGGCAAGATCTCTATGATCTATTGTGTGATTTCCGATTTCATGCTTCTCTTTAATCATGCGCTTAAGGATATCTTTGAATTTAATGAAACTGTTGTTTTTCCTGTCCGATCGTGGAGACCAGTCGGCACATATAAAAAATGTAGCGTGAATCCCCTCCGCCCTGAGTGTGTCTAGAATATCCCCTGTCCATTCGGACGGGCCGTCGTCAAAAGTGAGGTAAGCTGTTTTATCAGGGAGAGTACCGTCTTTATAGAATCCTGCGGGATAAGCATCGTTCTGGTTAAACCGTATCGAAGCTTCATCCCCAGTCATCTGCATCAGCAACAGCAGAAAAAATGAAAGAAGGAATATTGATAAATTAAAATAATTCATACAGCACCTGCCGGATTATATCATTCTTCCACTTACCTCTGTTACTATAAGAAATAGAATCTCCGGGAAAGTTTATTAAAAAATAATCAGATTTTAACCGGTTTCCGGAACGATTTTGTTATTTCTGCCGGCGATATACTATTAAAAATATATAGTATACAGGGGGCAGATCCTCAATTTTCATGATAAATACGAGGCTCTGACCCCGATTTGACCCATTTTGGGCTCTGGCTCTCTTCATAAACAGCTTTAAAACCCTATATTTTACCATAAAGCCAGTTTTTCTGCACAAAAACAAAATTTTTGTGGATTTTAATCTACGGAAAATTCAAATAGTAAAATTAATGATTATTATGTGTCTTATCTGCCGTTATGGTGCGGCAGGTAAAATCTTAATAATTAAAATAAAAAAGTAAAGCAGGCTGGATCGGTCGGCGTTATGAGCATAATCAGCTTTGACGGGTGATGGTTCATAGAAAATTTAAGCTACCGGCTTTACTGCAAAAATACATATCTTAAAACACTAAGTGAGGTTTTCTATGGATCGTATAGTTGATTCACGTGACCAGAAGTTTGTACTATTTGAACTTCTAAAAGTTCAGGATCTTACCAAAACTGAGAAATTTGCTGACTTTGATCAGGAAATGTTTGAAATGACTCTGGATCTCACAAAGCAGATCTGCGAAGAGCACGTTCTTGGATGCTACCAGGAAGTGGACAGTGAAGGTGGAGCGAAATTTGACAACGGGAAAGTAACCATCCCGCACCAGTACCATAACGTACATAAAATTATGAATGAAGCCGGTCTTTTTACAATGGGTGTAGACCCTGAATCCGGCGGACAGGGAATGCCTTACAGTATCTGTCTTGCATCATACGAGTATTATTCATTCCACATGGGATTTATGCTTTACCCTGAAGCAACTGCAGGTGCCGCTCACCTGATTGATGTATTCGGAACAGAAAAACAAAAAAAACTTTATATGGAAAAGATGTATGCCCAGGAATGGGGCGGAACTATGTGTCTCACAGAAGCTGATGCAGGTTCAGACGTCGGAGCTCTCAAAACAAAAGCTGTAAAACAGCCTGATGGTACTTACAAAATCTCCGGGGCTAAGATATTTATCACTTCAGGTGAAAATGATCTTTTCAAAAATATCGTACACCCTGTTCTTGCAAGAATCGAAGGTGACCCTGCCGGAACTAAAGGTATTTCAATTTTTATCGTTCCGAAATACAGAGTTAAAGATGATGGAAGCATGGGTGAGTTCAATGATGTACATTGTACAGGTATTGAGCACAAGATGGGCCTTAAAGGAAGCGCAACATGTTCAATGAGTTTCGGCGATAACAATGATTGTATCGGTGAACTTCTCGGAGAAGAGCGAAAAGGTATGGCCATTATGTTCCAGATGATGAATGAGGCGCGTATTGGAATGGGCCTTCAGGGCGCGAGTACATCTTCTGTTTCTTATCTCCACGCACTCGCTTATGCTAAAGAGCGTGTTCAGGGTAAAAATATCAAGGATATGATGAATCCTGATGCTCCAAACGTTCCGATCATTCAGCATCCTGACGTTAGAAGAATGCTTATGTGGATGAAATCTCACACA
>Ga0209099_1000646_pt1 | contig 40841 bp, 46 predicted proteins | sample AD_JPNHW2_MetaG_FD_184430 | JGI IMG/M metagenome (GOLD analysis project Ga0209099, IMG submission 184430) | Active sludge microbial communities of municipal wastewater-treating anaerobic digesters from Japan - AD_JPNHW2_MetaG (SPAdes) (version 2) | ecosystem: Engineered > Bioreactor > Anaerobic...
GTTTTAACTCACAATTTTGAAATGAGGAAACCAGTAAAAGTGCGGTTGCCATTGTTTGCAATTTGTGAGTTGTGGTTTCAGTGATGGCTGTGGCAAAATTGTAAGTCAAAACAAGCTGTTTGCATCGTGAATTTTACGAGAGGGGTGTCCTACAGCTACGATTTTTTTGTGTAGCCGGAGCTCGCTGAGACACCGCAATTTTTTCCTGGTTGCCATTTTACATTCATTCTAAATTGGGCATTCTCAATCCGGGTACTCTATATCTTTATAATATCAGTGAAATCCTTTAGAGACAATAACTCGTCACGAGTCCTCACTGCCATAACCCGGCATAAATATGAAAAAGGGTTTTTGGCAGTGACGACTCCTGACTTCTTACTTTTAAATTGGCCGATAAGTAACTAATTGTTCGCTAAATAACTGTTTACATTCTTTTGTTCTTTACGGTTTTCAATTTCCTTAGCTACAGCTACAGGAACACATGTCTTATTAACGGGATTAAAATATGTTCCCAAACTTTTTGCTAAAACAAGTGCTGCCGGAATACCGATAATGGAAATAAATAAACCGGCAATTTGGAACAATGTTAAAACACAAAGAACCAATCCAAAAGGAATATAAAAAATCGTAGCAATTATTCCAAAGGTCTTCCAAGCTTTGTTCTGCTCAATATTCAGGTCTTTTTTGCTGACCATTGAATAGCTGAAAGGAGCTAACAAAAATTTGCCAAATTGGATAAGACCTAAGCCGATAGGTGCACCAATCACTGAAATGATAAAAATGCCACCAACAATAAAAGCGGTTAGAGCGGTCATAAAACCGCAGAACGGGAAGTGCCACAGAATGTTTGCTAAAACTCGCATAACATTTCTCCTTTTTTTGAATTTATGCTATACTTTTAACTTTACTCCAGTTGTCAAGCACAAAAAATGCAATATGAATTATTTGGCTTTCTATTATTGCTGTGATAAATAGTCAAGCTAAACGATGCGGTTACGGATATACGAATGGATAAACAAAACAGATTTCCTATTATCCTCTCATTTTTTTTTAACTTGTAATCTCTGCCAGCGTAGTTTTATTTTTTGCTGTCCGATGTATCTAAATTGATATAGTTAGGGCTAAATAATAATTAAATAACACTATAGCGTATTCTGCATTGGGATAGTGAATTTTCTATTTTTGCAAATATCTTTGGCAAACTCATTTAAGAAAAATTTGGCTTTTTGGGTAAAGAATGACTTTGCTACCTCCATTGTATCTTATAAGCTTATCTAATTTAAAGCACAGAAAGCTTATTATTTGCCTTTAGGCAAAGATAAATTAGTAAAATTCTTATAATTTACTGTCTGATATGTTGTTATTGCTTGTTTTCTGGCTCTGGTTTTCTTACTGTTGCATCAATAACTTGATTAAGCGTTGCTCTGGTACTTATAGAGATATCGGCTAACACTTTGACCAATTCAGCAATTGCTATTAAAATTATCGCACTTACGATTGCTCCTACAAGTGCTAATATACCAAATGGCCATAAATCGCCTTCTACTTTAGATATAACTATCGCACCTATCAAACCGGTTACAACCATTAAGAAAGAAAATATCTCAAGAACTATAGAAATTACTCTCAAAGCGGGATAATGAACCGGTTTGTAATAAATGTTCATCGCATAAGGATTGAACTGAGCATTCTCGTTAGTAGGAGAATTAGAACAAGAAGGATCTACATCTTCTTTTTCTATTGATCGATATAGTTTTATTTTCTTATCTACAAGTAAAGTTTTGAACCAAGATTTTTCAAAAGCTTACCTAAGAATTATCTACTTTGTTTAGGTTTATGCCCAATAATACATTCGGGGAAAATGCATTGGCAAATTCTTCTTTTACCAAAGGCACCAATTGTTGCTTAATGATTTCAAGTGGTCTCGCAATTGCTATATAGCCGTAAGACAGTTCAGATAAGCCAATCTATTTAGCAATCATTCATTGAGGATACAATTTTGGCTATCCAAAATCAGCGAAACTTTTGTTTATTGAGGTTGTGAGAAAGGCATTCCCCGTATCTGAATTCAGCAATCCGATAGCTAAGATTGCCTGTTGAATTTATCTGGCTTTGCTATTTCCTTAATTAGCTATATCGTAATGACTAAAAACCGGTAGCACGAACTATCAACAACCGAAGAATATAATTTTTGCTTGCCAACAGTTCTTGATACCGGCAAATAATGTTTTTGTTATCTAACTTGGATTTAAGACCTTATTTACGAGAACGAATAGCGGTAGAGAAACTATTGCGGATATCTCTCTGCGCTTTCACATTAAAAAATCCCTTTGCTGCTATAGGAAGAGTTATAAAATTGCCATCTACCGTGTAAACAGTGCCTTCTGTCTGATAAGGGTCTGTTTTTTGCGTAACCAGATAGCGGTTTGCTCCAATAATGCTATCCCAGGTTAAGTTCAAATTTGTTCCATTGATAGTTAGAACAACATTATTGGGACTAAAATCAGCTGTAAAGAATTTGTATTCAGGCATACTTTTCTGACCGCGGGCATTGGTAATAAACATAACGAGCTGATATTCACCATCCTGCTGTAAATGCACAATGCTTGCTTCCAAAGCTACTGTAATATCCGTTGCCGGATTAGTAAGTGCATAAGTATAAACCTCTTCGGGATTAGCTCCGCTACCGGGAAAAATACCAGCAAACACTATTTATAACGGGTTGAGAATAGGAAGACAGATAGAGGAATTTATACTCATTCAAACTCCAGTAACCGGCATTATTTTTCACTCGGACACCCAGCAAATGCATTCCAGGTGGAACATTTTCATCAGTAAGCTCAAAATTAAACAGGTAGGAATTTTCTTCCCTCATACGGGAAGAAACAGGAATTCCATTTCCCTGCCCCGGATCATTATCCACAAACATTTCTGCGTAAGTAATAGGACTGATACCGGCTGCCCCTTTAAAAACTACTTTGGAACAATTGGCACTCCAAAAGCCCTTGGCATCTTGACAGCGCACAAACAAAAAATGCAAGCCACTGGAAAGACCATTAGTAGAAATTGACTCTGTACATAAGATATCCGAACTTCCAGTAAAAGCCAAGGCAGTGCCCAAATGATAACCGGGATCAGTATCGTAAAAATATTCCAGATAAGTAATCGGAGTATTCAGGGAGGATTGTTTTAAAATAAATTTACTGTTCAATAAGCTCCATTTTCCGGTTTCATCTTTGGCACGGAGATATAATAAATGCAAGCCATCTGATACATTTTGCAGGTTAACATCAAAACCGGTATTGATATCTGCAGACGGAGTAATAGGCACCTGAGTTGCCAATCCCAAGCCCGGATCCGTATCAAAATAATATTCTACCTGAGAGATGTTTACACTCCCCAAGAATAGAAAACCGGCAAAACAAAGGCAGAAACACAATAAAATGCGTTTCATTTTGCACCTCAATTGTTGGAACGAGCTTTTATCTGAACAGGAATTACAAACCCAGTTGCAGGAGCAGTAAATTCATAAATGGTAGGAATGGCAGGAATTCCCGATAAACGGTAGGGTTCTAAACCGCCAAAAATTCCGCAATCTTGTCCATTGATGCCTGCTCCAATAGCCGAAGAACCAGGAAAAAGCTGATAATAACCATCCTGAGAACCAGTTGCTACATAAATATCACCCGGAACATCATACAAATTTCCTTCTCCTGTTATATTTGCATTAGTTTGCCAATTCCAGTTGCTTATCGCACGAAATACATTATGGTGAAACGAAGTTGCAGGATTATAAGAAAAACTAAATTCCCATCCCTGGCCGAAAAACCAGAATATGCAATTATAAACATCTGCGTTATAAAAGAGACAACTGTTATTAGTGATATTATTAGCAAAGATTCCACTGCAAGTTTCTGTGGAATGAAAGCATTCACCGGTTGAAGCTGCTATGAAATTATTAGCTATTAGATAATTTGCTGCCATATCAGCATATATTGATTGACCATTCCAATCTTCGCAATTAACAAAATTTTGAAGGATAATGCAATTGGAAGCATAAATACCTATCCTGTTAATATAATTGCGCTGAACTACTATATTAGGTATATTTGCTTGCAGATAGTAAATTGTCATTCCGCTAACTAATGAACCGCTGGAACCGGAATTAAAAATAATGTTGGCTACTTTAGCAGGGGTAAGATTATTTTGCAGACCGGGATTTTGATTCAGAAAATAGCCCGGTCCAATAATCGTTAATGGACGAGTTAAAGTTACATCACTATAAGTGGAAGGTGCTCCATAAACATACAGAGTATCATAATCGGCTACATCTGATGAGGCACAAGCAACATCTAAATTGTTAAAATTTGCAGCCATTCCAGGAATGCTATTTACATTCCAGACAGTGGAAAAGATAGCACTTACCAAAAGTGCCAGGACGAGAGTAAATAAGGGCTTTTTCATAATAGTAACTCCTACTATAAATATTTTGTTCTATACTTATCTTGCCATTAAAATGTCAAGTGTTTTTTTATCTTTTTGTAAATTTAGCTTTAAGATAAATCAGAACCTATTGCCTATATAGTAGTTAACTTAAGAAATTTTATTTTAACTAACAGTTTTTCGGTTTGTAGAACCGTTGTAGAACGGGTGAAAGTGAAAATGTTCTTGGGGTGTAGTTACATTGAAGGCAGGTGAAAATTGTAAACCAAAATCCGGATTGCAGCTTTTGCTTGACAATTATGCGCTCTAACAGATTTTGCAATGTGCTATAAGATAAAAAGATACACTTGGGAGAAAGAAAATGGAATACAGGTTTAATGAAATTGAAAAGAAATGGCAGAATATTTGGCGGGAAAAAGGGATATTTAATGCCCCCGATACAAGTTCCAAGCCCAAATATTATGTTCTTTCAATGTTTCCTTATGCATCAGGAGTTCTTCATGTAGGGCATGCTTCCAATTACTTTATTGGAGATGTTATATCGCGCTTGAAAATGATGGAAGGTTTCAATGTGATGCAGCCCATTGGTTATGACGCTTTTGGTATGCCCGCGGAAAATTTTGCGATTGAGCACAATTCCCATCCGCGCCTTACTACTGAAGAAAACATTGCCGCGATGCGTATTCAATTTGACAGTATGGGTTTTGGTTTTGACTGGAGCAGAGAAATCAGCACTTGCCGTCCGGAGTATTATCGTTGGGGTCAATATCTTTTTAAGAAGTTATATGAAAAGGGCTTAGTTTACCGAAAAAAGGGATTTCAGAACTGGTGTGATAAATGTCAGACAGTTCTTGCCAACGAACAGGTTGTAGATGGTCACTGTTGGCGTTGTGGAAGCATTGTAGAACAAAAAGAACTGGAGCAATGGTATTTCAGAATTACTGAATATGCAGAAGAATTGCTGGATTTTTCCAAAGTGATTGATTGGCCTGAGCGAGTAATCACAATGCAAAAGAATTGGATAGGCCGTTCGGAAGGCGCTAAAGTTGATTTTACTTTAGAAGGGACAAACGACAAAATTCCGATTTTTACAACTCGTCCGGATACTATTTACGGAGTAACTTTTATGGCTTTGCCTCCGGAGCATCCTTTGGTGCAAAAATGGCTGAAGGAAGAACCGGATAATAAAGAACTGCAGGATTTTTGCCATAAAGTTATCAATGAGGATAAAGTTCTGCGCAGTGCAGAGGAGACAATAAAGGAAGGAATTTTCAGCGGTCGTTATGCGATAAATCCTTTTAATGGAGATAGAATTCAGGTTTGGATTACTAATTATGTTCTTATGGATTACGGAACGGGAGCAGTTATGGCTGTTCCGGCACACGATCAACGCGATTTTGAGTTTGCCCGAAAGTATCATATCCCGCTTAAAATAGTAATTCAAAAACCCGATATGTCCTTAAAAGTGGAAGAAATGCAGGAAGCGTATATAGAACCGGGAATTATGGTAAATTCTGCTAAGTTTAACGGGATGGATAGTGCAGAGGCAATTTCTGCAATCACCAATTGGGCTGTGGAAAACGGTTGGGGCGAAAAAACCGTTAGTTATCGTTTACGGGATTGGTGTATTTCAAGGCAGCGATATTGGGGCAATCCTATTCCGGTTATCCACTGCCCCCATTGTGGAATAGTTTTAGTTCCGGATGAGGATTTACCGGTTGAATTGCCGGATAATGTTCAAGTAGGCAGAACTACCCAAAATCCGCTGTTGAGCGTCCCGGAGTGGATAAATGTTCCCTGCCCGAAATGTGGAGCTCCGGCAAAAAGAGAAACTGATACAATGGATACCTTTGTAGATAGCAGTTGGTATTATGCTCGCTACACAGACCCTAATAATAAGCAAGAACCCTTCAGTAAAGAGCTTGCTGATTATTGGCTTCCTGTAGATCAATACATTGGCGGAATTGAACATGCCTGTATGCATTTATTGTATGCCCGCTTTTTCCATAAATTTATGCGTGACTTGGGTTGGGTAAATTGTGATGAACCCTTTGCCCGTTTACTTACCCAGGGTATGGTTACAAAAGACGGAGCCAAAATGAGCAAGTCCAAAGGCAATGTTGTTGATCCGAAATATATTATAGATCGCTATGGAGCAGATACTTTGCGCACTTTTTTGCTTTTCGCCTCACCCCCCGAAAAAGATGTGGACTGGAGCGATGATGGCATTATGGGTGCTTTCCGTTTTTTGAACAGGGTTTGGCGATTGATAGATAGTAATCTGGAACTTATTAAACGCGGTTTAGGGCTAAATGAATGCGCGGATGTTATTTCTGAAAGAATTAAAGAGCTGCGTTATGAAACCCACTATGCTATTTATAGATGGCGAGAGGATTGTTTATCCCGTTTGCAATTTAACACTGCCATTGCCACTTGTATGGAATTCTTGAATGCTATCTTGAAAATTAAAGAACCGGAAAAATTGAATGCCGCGGAACTGAAAATTTATGCTTTTGCCTGTGCTACTTTACCTAAATTGCTGTATCCCTTTGCACCTCATATTGCAGAAGAGCTTTGGCAAAAAATAGGCAATGAAAATATGCTTAACGATTGTGGCTTACCGGAATATGATGAACGCTATCTGATACAGGATAAAATAACTTATGTAATTCAGGTGAACGGTAAACTTAGGGGAAAGATTGAAGTTGAACCAGATATTACTGCAGAAGAAATTAAGCGGATGGCTCTGGAAGCTGAAAATGTTAAACGCTATATAGCAGAACAGGACATCAAAAAGATAATTGTAGTTCCCGGAAAAATGGTCAGTATTGCAGTTGGTAAATAATATAAATCAAGAAGACGGAAAACAGAAAATAAAAATGTTTGTCACTTAGCCCTTCGCTTTCAGCCCTCTACTAAAAGACCTTGAGGGTTTTAGGGAACCGGGAAAGTGAAAAAAGCACTCGGGGTTTACTTTTCCCGAGGGGCTTACGCCGCCGTCGCTATTTTAGTGTCGCCCTTAGGGGCTTCGGAAGGACGATGTCCTCATCGTCCAAGCACGAGAAGAGATTGAACAGGAGGTCAGCATTGCGATGTCTCTCTCAGGGGCTTTTTTTTTCGGAAGGACGATGTCCTCATCGTCCAAGCACAAGAAGAGATTGAACAGGAGGTCAGCATTGCGATTTAGTCCTAAGGGGCTTTTTTTTCGGAAGGACGATGTCCTCATCGTCCAAGCACAAGAAGGGGTTGACCAGGAGGCCAGCATTGCGATTTAATCCTTAGGGGCTTTTTGTCTCGGAAGGACGATGTCCTCGTCGTCCAAGCACAAGAAGGGATTGACCAGGAGGTCAGCATTGCGATTTAATCCTTAGGGGCTTTCAAGCATAGAGCAAAAGGTGAAGAGTTTGTTTTCCCTTTTTTTCAAGTGTATCACTTTTCGCTTGCCAACTCGTACCATTTTTTATTGCCATCCACAGCATTAAGGACTAATAACGCCGGTAACTATATAGTGATAAAATAGCTGTCGTCGTTATTAGTCCTATGCGGTAAAGGGATAGAGAAGAAATCCAGGTAAAGATGACTTCTGACTTTCAATATATACGCAGATGCTTTTGGGATAACATTATCTTTTCTTCTTGGTAAAAATCCTGTTCAATCCCAATTTGTAATCAATTCTTTTATCTGCGTAATCTGCGAGTGTATTTTTACTTATTCAGGTCTTTAGCTTTGATGGCATCCTTCTTAGGTTTGATAGTGGATTCTTCCACAAACTGGATAATAGCCATCGGGGCATTATCCCCTCTGCGAAAACCTGCTTTCAACACCCGGGTGTAACCCCCGTTTCTGCCTTCAAAAGCCGGGGCAATTTCGTCAAATAATTTTTTAACCAGGGTTCTATTGCCCAGAACGCTATAAGCCAGGCGTCTGGAATGGACAGTGTCATTTTTACCGTAAGTGATTACGCGTTCTACATATCTTCTCAATTCTTTTGCTTTCGGGAGGGTTGTCTTCAGCTGTCCATGTTCTATCATTGATTTAACAAGATTTCTCATCATCAAGCGGCGGGCATCCATTTCCCTGCCAAATTTTCTTCCTTCAACTCTATGTCTCATTTTTCACCTTCTTTTTGGAGCCGGGAACCGGCTTACGCACTGTTGCAGTAGTTACTGGTTCTTTGGTCTTTTTTTCTTTGGGTGCAGGTTTTTCAGCAACCGGTTTGGTTTTAGGTTTTGCCTTTGTTTTTGTTTCTGAAACCTTGGTTTCTTTTTCTTCAACCGGAAGGACACCTCTGTTTCTCGCTTCTCTAATTTGACGGTAAATAGAATCAACATCCATTCCGAGGTGTAAATCGTAAGTTTTTAGTTTTTGCATTATTTCTTCCAGAGATTTTTTACCGAAATTCCGGAATTTAAGCATCTCGGGTTCCGATTTAGAAACCAGATCGCCAATAGTATCAATTTTTGCCTGGGATAAACAATTGGCAGCGCGCACGCTAAGTTCAATTTCGCGAACATTTTTCGCCAATTTTCTTTCCAATTCTTCCAATTCGGGGTCTAATTCTATATCGCGTATGTATTGCGGTTCAATTTCAAACAGAGATATTTTAGCTGCCATATCTTTCAAAATCTTGGCAGAAAGAAATAGCGCAATGGATGGTTCTGTAGCACCATTGGTAAAAATCTCCAGAATTAAGCGATCGTAATTCATTCTTTCTTTCACCCGTTGATGAGTAACACTGAAATTTACCTTCAGCACAGGTGAATAGATAGAATCAATCGGAATAAAACCAACCGCTTTACCCTCGGGATTTTGTCTATCTGCGGAAACATAACCCCTTCCGATACCTACAATCATTTCCAGCCGAAAATCAATATCATCTACCACTTCCAGCAGATAAAGGTCTTTATTGATAATTTTCACATAGGAATTTTCCTGAATATCAGAGGCATGGATTTGCCCTTTTCCTTTGTGTTCAAGAACCAATGATACTTCTTCTATGGAACTGGAATATATAACAAGTTTCTTTAGTCGCAAAATTAGATCAATGTAATCAGAATTTGTTCCCGGAATAGGACAAAATTCATGATGCAAACCCTCAATTCGGACAAAACGAATCGCTGCCCCTTGAATGGAAGATAGCAAAATCCGACGCAAGGTATTTCCCATCGTGGTGCCAAATCCCGGTTCCAGAGGACCGATTTCAAACTTGCCGTAAGTGCGGGAATATGTCTGTTTATCATAATCCACGCCTTCGGGCATTTGTAAAGGTTCAAGATACATCATAGCTGCTCCTTAAGCTTGTAACATATTACTTGGAGTAGAACTCAACAATAAGACGCAGGTCACAAGTAACCGGAATCTCACTGATTGCGGGAAGGGAAAGAAATTGACCGCGGAAATTTTCTTTATCTATACTTAACCAGGAATAAGGTGATGAGGCCTCTGTTTTATCCATCGCTTCCAATAGAGGTTTCATTCCTTTGCTCTTGGGACGCACTTCAATGATGTCTCCCCCCTTAAGCAAATAGGAAGGAATATCCACTTTCCTGCCATTAACCAGAAAATGACCATGATTAACGAATTGACGCGCCTGCATTCTGGTTACGGCAAAACCCATCCGATAAACAACATTATCTAAACGGCGTTCCAATAGCAATAATAAATTATCACCTGTAACACCGGGAGCTTTGGCAGCTTTCTTAAAATAATTGCTGAACTGCCTTTCCAGTAAATTATAGGTATTGCGTAGTTTTTGCTTTTCCCGCAAGTGCAAATTGTAATCGGAGGGCTTACGATGCATAACTCTGCCATGCTGCCCGGCTGGAAATTTGCGTCTGCTTAATACTTTATCATATTTTGCATTGCCATAGATATTTTCTCCAAATCTACGACAAATTTTTGCTTTAGGTCCTGTATATCTTGCCATTATTACTCCTTATATCCTTCTGGTTTTAGGTGGACGACAGCCATTATGCGGAATAGGAGTAGCATCTTTAATCATCGTAACTTTCATCCCGGCTGCATTTATTGCCCGAATTGCGGATTCTCTTCCGCCTCCGGGACCTTTAACAATCACTCCAACCTTCTGAATTCCCATATCCAAACCTGCCTTAGCTACTTCTGAAGCGGCAACTTGAGCTGCAAAAGGAGTACTTTTACGAGAGCCCTTGTTACCAACTTTGCCTCCGCTTGACCAGGCAAGAACATTTCCCGCTCTATCAGTTAAAGTAACAATAGTGTTATTAAAACTGGAATGAACAAAGAACAGTCCTTCATCAAAGGCAAGGCGCACTCTTTTTTTCTTAGTTCTGGTTTTTGTAGCCATTATCCTCTCCTATTTCTTTCTCTTTATTGTGTTTCCGCGAGGACCTTTGCGGGTTCTGGCATTAGTATGAGTTCTCTGTCCGTGGACAGGAAGTCCGCGTTTATGTCTTAAACCGCGATAGCAACCAATTTCCATCAACCGTTTAATATTCATCGCTACCTGAGTTCTAAGAGAACCTTCAACAACATATTCATTCTGAATAATATCCCGCAGGATTTTTTCCTCTTCAATGGTAAGATCGGCTACTTTTTTCATTTGATCAATGTTCGCCTTATTACAGATTTCTATGGCACTTGACCTGCCAATTCCATAGATATAAGTTAACCCAATAAACAAGCGTTTGTTTTTCGGAAGTTCAATACCAGCTATATGTGCCAAGTTTTTCCTCCTTAACCCTGTCTTTGTTTATGTTTGGGATTTGAACTGCAAATAACCCGGATTATGCCGTGGCGTTTAATAATTCTGCAGTCCTTGCAGATTTTTTTAACGGAAGCTCTCACTTTCATTATCATCTCCTTGTTATAGCCCAAGGGCTTATACAATCATTCATTTATAACGGTAGGTAATTCTGCCGCGGGTAAGGTCATAGGGCGAAAGTTCCACTTTAACTTTATCTCCCGGCAGAATTCTAATATAATTCATTCTCATTTTCCCTGAAGAATGTGCCAATATTTCATGACCATTTTCCAGGGTTACGCGAAAAGTTGTGTTGGGTAGTGCTTCTGTCACCACTCCTTCCACTTCAATAACACCGGATTTACTCATAACTAATTTCCTCAACCGGCAACTGTTAAAATTTCGGGTGCACCATCGGTTACTAAAATAGTATGTTCAAAATGAGCAGATAAACTATTATCCGCCACTTTAAATTCCCAACCATTTTCCGATACACGATTTGTGCCGATATTAACCATCGGTTCAATCGCTAAAGTCATTCCTGCAGCTAAACGAGGACCTCTACCCTGTTTTCCGATATTAGGTATCATTGGCTCTTCGTGTAAATCCCGTCCAACTCCATGACCGGTTAAATCATCCGCTACAAAATAACCCTTGAATTTCACAAAAGAGCCAATCGCATAAGAAATATCGCCTACACGGTTTCCCGGAATAGCGGCTGCAATTCCTCTGTAAAGAGCATCTTTAGTTACTTGCAAAAGGTCTTCTGCTTCTGCGGATATTTTTCCTACTCTGTATGTTCTGGCTGCATCCCCGTTATATCCATCAAGAACTACTCCAAGATCAATTCCGATGATATCGCCTTCCTGCAAAATCTTTTTGGCGCTGGGAATTCCATGCACAATCTGTTCATTGATAGAGGCACAGATAGAGCCGGGAAACGGAGGTAAACTATCCACCCGGTATCCCTTAAATGAAGGGCTGCCACCTCTACTGCGAATAAAATCCTCAGCATATTTATCCAGTTCCAGAGTGCTAATTCCGGGACGAATAATTTCTTCCAGAGCGTCCAGCAGGCAACCTATAATCCGGCAGCTTTTGCGCATTTTTTCTATCTCAGTGGGCGATTTGATGTATATCATATTCCTTACATTGAGCGTCCGCGCAATTTCCCTTTCTTCATAAAACCATCATAGTGACGCATAACCAGATGGGATTCTATTTGTTGCAATGTATCCAAAGCTACACCAACCACAATCAGCAAACCGGTTCCCCCAAAATAAAAAGGAAGCTCTAACTGATTACTCATAATTTCCGGTAACAAAGCGATAAAAGCAAAGAAAATAGCTCCGGGAAGAGTAATTCGCACTAAAACATTATTAATATATTCTGCGGTCTTTTTTCCTGGTTTCTTACCTGGAATATGACCACCGTATTTTACCATATTTTCTGCCATTTCTGTAGGGTTAAGCACAATAGCAGTATAAAAATAAGCAAAGAAAATAATGAGCCCGACATATAAGATAGTATAAATAATAGAACCCGGTGAAAGTAATTCCTTTAAAGTAGTCCAGAAAGCAGTTTCCTTCCCTAATAGAACAATGATTGTGGCAGGAAACATTAAAACGCTTTGAGCAAAGATGATTGGAATAACACCTGCTGTATTAACTCTTAGAGGTATATAAGTACTTTGACCACCGTAAACTCTTCTTCCCACTATCTTTTTGGCATATTGAACCGGAATTTTACGCACTGCTTCCGTAACGAAAATAACAGCTGCAGTTACTATCACCATTAAAGCTACGGAAATAATTGCCTTCCATACATAAGAAGGGTCACCGGGTATCTTTTGAATCATTCTTACAAAACCTTCCGGATAACGAGATATTATTCCGGCAAAAATGATTAGGGAAATACCATTACCAATTCCGTGCTCCGTAATTTGTTCTCCAATCCACATAACAATCATAGTTCCTGTAACCAGGGTAATTATTCCTGTTAAATGAAATAAAAAATTAGAACTTGGGACAACTCCAACGGACAAACTGGCTAACCACATAGTGATTGTTATAGCATTAAAAGCAGCCAATATAACAGTTCCATAACGAGTTATCTGATTCAGTTTCTTCTGTCCGTCCGCTCCTTCCTTACGCAATTTTTCAAAATAGGGAATGATGCTTCCTAAGAGCTGAATTACAATGGATGCGGTAATATAGGGCATAATACCCAAAGCAAAAACTGAAGCTCGTTCAAAATTTCCGCCCACAAAGAGGTCTAACAAACCAAAAAGATTTTTTCCACCGCTATCTACTCCTGCAAAGTAAGCTTTCAACGCGGTAGCATTAACTCCGGGAAGAGGAATAAAGCTACCTAAGCGATAAAGCACTAAGAATAGAGCTGTAAATAATATCTTTTTCTTTAAATCCGGTATCCGGAATACATTTCCTATTGTTTTTAACAAGTTACATTACCTCCGCTTTGCCACCGTTTTTTTCAATAAGCTCTTTGGCTCTTTGAGAGAAAGCATTAGCTTTGATTGTAACGGTTTTCGTGAATTCATCTTTTACCCCAGCCAGAACTTTAACCGGTGCCTTGGCTTTCTTTCCCTTAGTGGGAATTAAACCCATTTTTTCCATCGCAGGTATATCTAATTCAGTTAGTTCCAAATCCTGTAAACGGTAGAGATTTAGGATGCGGTAATTTTCACGGAAGATATTCTTAAAACCGCGTTTGGGTAAACGACGGTTTAATGGCATTTGACCACCCTCAAAACGGGGAGGAACATTCCCTCCGGCACGCGCTTTTTTACCTTTGTGACCACGTCCGGCTTGATGTCCCCAACCGGAACCCTGTCCTTTTCCTACGCGTTTTTTGTCTTTTTTGCCTGCGGGTCTTTCCAGATTTGATAAAGTTAACATTTCTATTCCTCCTTCAGTTCTTCAACTTTTAAAAGGTAAGATACTTTATCAATCATACCTCGGATGGAAGGGCTATCATTATGAATACGACTGTGACCAATTTTCCCCAGACCGAGGGCTTTGATAACCTTTTTATGGTCTTCAATACGATTTATAGTACTGCGGATTTGAGTAACTTTAATTTTCATTTCTCCTCCTGACCAGTAATTTGAGCTATGGTTTTATTTCTGAGCCGGGCAATATCGGAAAGAGTACGCATAGATTTCAAACCGTTTATAGTAGCTTTTACTACATTTGTCGGAGTATTGGAACCTAAGGATTTACACAAAATATTTTCTATGCCGGCTACTTCAAAAATGGCTCGGGCTGTTCCTCCAGCAATTACTCCGGTTCCTGGAGCAGCTGGTTTTATGAGAACCCGGGAAGCACCATAACGCGCTACTATTTCGTGGGGAACGGTTCCTTTCACGATCGGCACCTTAAACATATTTTTAACGGCTTTTTCTTTGGCTTTTCTAATGGCATCGGCAATTTCATTCGCTTTGCCATTTCCCACACCAACATTACCTTGTTTATCACCAACTACTACAATTGCGGAAAAGCTGAAGTTCCTGCCGCCTTTTACTACTTTGGCAACACGCTTGGTTTCTACAACCTTCTCAATCAATTTTTCTTCTTCTAAACGATTATGTTCGTTATTCATCTTATCACTCCTTAGAATTCCAATCCGGCTTTGCGTGCACCATCGGCAAGGGCTTTCACTCTTCCGTGATATTTATATCCGGCACGGTCAAAAGCAACTTTTGTTATTCCGGCAGCAAGTGCTTTTTCTCCAAGTTTTACGCCTACTTCAAAACTTTGTGCCGTTTTTTTCATTCCTTCTAAACTACCTGAATCTTTAGCTATGGTGGACATTGAAACCAAAGTAACACCTTTTGTATCGTCTATAATTTGAGCATAGATATTTCTTAGCGAACGAAAGACCACTAAACGAGGGCGTTCAGCGCTTCCGCTTAAATTCTTGCGGATAGATAAATGCCGCCGGGTGCGAAGTGCATTCTTAATTTTACAGCTTGAAGTTATCATTTCTTTTCACCTTCCCTTATTTAGTTCCTGCTTTTCCGGCTTTAATAATAACATGCTCGTCATTATAACGAATACCTTTACCTTTGTAATTTTCCGGAGGACGGCAATTGCGAACTTCAGCTGCAAATTGCCCTACCAGCTGTTTATCTATCCCTTTGATAGTAATTATGCTTTGAAAATCGGAACGAATTCCTTTGGAGCGGGGAATAGCTTCCGCTTTTACTTGTAATTCTTCAGGTATCTGTAACAAAATATCATGCGAATAGCCGACAGTAAGTTTGAGCCAATGACCAATTACTTCTGAAGAATAACCCGTGCCATAAATATGCAGGATTTTTTGAAATCCTTCCGTTACTCCGGTAACCATATTTTGTAACAAAGCACGCGTTAAACCATGTAAAGCGCGCTGGTTTTTGCTATCGTCAGCACGATTAACTTTTAGCAGGTTATCGCTTATTTCAACAGAAATGCCGGGCAGAAGTTGCCATTGCAGTTCACCCAGATTTCCTTTGATGGTAACAATGTTATCGGAAACACTAACTTGCGCTCCGTTTATTAATTTGATAGGGGCTCTTCCAATGCGTGACATCTTCTTCTCCCTCACCAAACCTTGCAGATATATTCGCCGCCAACGCTTTTCAAACGGGCATCTCTATCTACCATAACACCCTGGCTGGTAGAAATAATTGCACAGCCGGTATTATTATACACACAGGGTAATTTATCAGCTTTCACATAAACCCTTCTTCCAGGTTTTGAGATCCTCTGAATTCCCTGCAAAACAGGTTCTCCGTCATTAGTATAACGCAGAATTACTAATATTCGTCTATAGTTTATTTTATGCTCCGGATCTCTATCAAGAACTTGAAAGCTGTTTACAAAGTTCTCTTCCGCCAGTATATTAACCAGTGCCTCTACGAGTTTATTGTGGTTAACAGTTACTTGGGAATGTCCGGCACGATATGCATTGCGGATTTTAGTTAATGCATCAGCTATCGGATCACTAACGCTCATTTTATTCTCCTCTGTCTTTTTTTACCAGCTGCTTCTGGTTATTCCAGGTATTTGACCTTGTGAAGCATACTTACGGAAGCACAAACGGCACATTCCGAAATCGCGCATATAGGCACGAGGGCGACCACAAATCTTGCAGCGGTTATATTTTCTAACTCTGTATTTAGGGGTTCGTTGTTGTTTAAGAATGAGTGATTTCTTTGCCACTTATTTCTCCTTATTCATTTTTTTGGAAAGGCATACCCAGCTCTTGTAACAGAGCACGGCATTCCTCATCGGTATTAGCGGTAGTTACTATGGTAATATTCAGTCCCCGAATCATATCTATTTTATCATAATCTATTTCCGGAAACACGGTTTGTTCTTTTAACCCGAAGGAAAAATTCCCTCTACCGTCAAAAGCATTAGTAGAAATACCGCGAAAATCTCTAATTCTCGGTATCGCCAGGGAAATAAGCCGATCGTAGAATTCATACATTACTTCATCTCTTAAAGTAACTTTACAGCCAATAGGCATTCCTTTCCGCAGCTTAAAATTGGATATGGATTTATGGGCTTTGGTTACTATGGGCTTTCTGCCACATATAAGTTCCATATCTTTCACGGCATTATCCAAAATAGCTTTATTCTGGGTTGCCTGTCCAACTCCCATACTTACCACAATCTTTTCCAGGCGGGGAACCTGATGGGGGTTTTTGTAACCAAAGCGTTTGGATAAGGCATCCATAACCTGATTTCTATAGCGTTCTTTCAAACGGTTCATTTCTTATCTCCTCTAAAGCTCATCACCGCTTTTTTTACAAACACGAATCCGGTGTCCTTCATGAATTTGATAAACCGGTTTGGAAACGGCATTCAGTTTCTCATTAAACAGCATAACATTGGAAGCTTCTATCGGTGCTTCCATAGTAATAATTCCACCTTGAGGATTTTGTTGGGTGGGCTTAGCATGCTTTTTAATCATATGCACTTTTTCCACAATCACTTTTCCGGTTTTGGGGAAAACCTTTAGAATATGACCTTTTCTGCCTTTATCGTCACCGGCTATTACTTTTACAAGGTCACCTTTTTTAAATCGTATTTTATTCTTTGTCATTATTCCCCCTACAGAACTTCCGGAGCCAGTGAGACAATTTTCATATAACGAGCTTCTCGCAATTCCCGTGCTACCGGACCAAAGATACGAGTTCCTTTAGGTTCATGTTTTTCATCAATTATCACTGCAGCGTTATCGGAAAAACGGATATAAGAACCGTCCGGACGACGCAATTCTTTGCGTGTGCGAACTATAACGGCTCTTTCCACACTTCCCTTTTTCACTTTTCCACCGGGAGTGGCACTTTTCACCGCAATTACAATTACATCTCCAATTGAGGCATATTTGCGCTGTGTGCCTCCCAGAACTTTAATACACATAGCTTTCTTGGCACCGGAGTTATCGGCAATATTTAACATAGTTTGAACCTGAATCATCTTTCCTCAACTCCTTTATTTGCTTCTTTCCACTATTTTATGCAATGTCCAGCGTTTACGGGCACTCAGAGGACGGGATTCCATAATTTGCACTACATCGCCTTCGTGAGCGGAATTGTTTTCATCGTGAGCCATAAATTTCTTATGCCTGCGGACTGTCTTTTTATACAAGGGATGAATAAATTGACGCTGAACCCGCACTACGATGGTTTTATCGTTTTTATCGCTGACGACAATTCCCTGTTTAATCATTTTATGTGTTGTAGCCACTTGTCACCTCAGTTCTTTTTCTCTTTCTTTCATAACTGTTAATATTCTGGCGATATCTCTACGGACATTCCGAATCCGATCCGGACGGTCTATTAAATTCTTGGCTTTTTGAAAGCGAAGATTAAATAGCTCTATACGCAGTTCTTCCAGCGTTGTATTCAATTCTTCTATGCCTAACTCGCGAATTTCCTCTATTTTCATAACTCTACTCCTTCACGAGTGATAAAACGGGTTTTAATCGGCAGTTTATGAGCAGCCAGGCGTAATGCTTCTTTGGCAACTTCAATTTCCACCCCTTCAATTTCAAAAAGAACTCTACCTGGACGCACTACTGCTACCCAATATTCTGGAGCTCCTTTACCTTTTCCCATACGAGTTTCAGCTGGTTTTTTGGTAATCGGCTTATCCGGAAATATTCTAATCCACACCTTTCCTTCGCGTTTCATATGACGGGTAATGGCAATACGACATGCTTCAATTTGGCGGCTGGTTATGAAAGAATCTTCCAGAGCAATTAAGCCATAATCACCAAAGGAGACATTGCATCCAGTCCAGGATAATCCTCTTCTTCTACCCTTCATCATCTTACGATGTTTAACTTTTTTGGGCGCTAACATTGCTTATCTCCTTTATTTATCTAAAATATCACCCTTGTAAATCCATACCTTAATACCGATAACGCCATAAGTAGTATTTGCTTCCAAATTGGCATAATCAATATCGGCACGAAGCGTATGGAGCGGGGTTCTGCCTTGTTTATAACTTTCTGACCGTGCTATTTCCGCTCCACCCAAGCGACCTGAAACCTGCACTTTAACTCCTTGAGCTCCTTCTTTCATAACATAGCGGATAGCCATTTTCATTGCTCTGCGAAAAGAAACACGCTCTTCCAACTGGCGGGCTATTTCTTTAGCTACCAAACGCGCATCCAGCCACATCTTTTCAATGGGCTCAATATTGATGGAAACGGTGAGAGGGCTTTTCCGTTCTTTATTAATAAAAACATTCAGCTCATTGCGAAGTTTATCTATATCTTCCCCTTTCTTTCCAATCACTAAACCGGGGCGGGCAGTATAGATATCAATAATAATTGAACTCGTCTTACGCGAAATCTTTACTTTGGAGACCATCTTATCGCTCAACCGCTTATGAATATAGTTGCGGATTTTGATATCTTCCTGGAGAAAATCCACATACGAGGTTCCTTGAGCAAACCAGATAGATTCGGTCTCTTTATTAACACCAATACGGTATAAAACAGGATGTATTTTTTGTCCCAAGGTCTTCCTCCTATTCTTCTAAAGTTTGTAATTCCAGGGAGATATGACAGGTCTGTTTCCTAATCATAAAAGCTCTACCCTGAGCTCGGGGCATAAAACGTTTCATCTGCGGTCCCTCGTCAGCAGTTGCTACAATCACATAAAGCTTATCCAAATCAACTTTCGGATCCTGATTTTGGGCATTGGCAATGGCAGAAGCCAATAATTTATGTATAATTACTGCAGCTCTGCGATGCGAAAAACGCAAGATACTTTGAGCTTCCGTTACTGGTTTATAACGGATTGTATCTAACACCAATCGTGCCTTGCGGGCTGAACCGAGAGCATAGCTAAGTTTTGCTGTTGCTTCCATTTCCTTCTCCTATTTCGTCACTTTTTTCTTCTTTTCTTTATGACCACGGTAGGTGCGGGTAGGAGAAAATTCGCCTAATTTATGACCTACCATATTTTCAGTGATATAAACGGGAACAAATTTATGTCCGTTATGGACACTGAAAGTATGGCCTATAAACAAAGGAGTTATCATTGAGCGACGAGACCAGGTTTTTACAACGCTTTTCTTGCCTTCAGCGTCCAATGCTTCTATTTTTTTCAGCAGATGAGCGTCAACAAAGGGTCCTTTTTTAATTGATCGTGCCATTTTCTCTATCCTTATTCTATTTCTTAACTGCTTTCACGATATATTTATCGCTATATTTACGAGTTTTTCTGGTCTTTCCACCTTTGGAAAGTTTACCCCAGGGGGAAACAGGATGTCCGCCTCCGGACGATTTACCTTCACCTCCACCCATTGGATGATCTACAGGGTTCATTGCTACACCGCGAACTGTAGGGCGAATTCCCATCCAGCGTTTGCGTCCTGCTTTTCCTATTTGAATTAAAGAGTGGTCGGGATTGCTTACCGTTCCAATCGTGGCAAGACATTCCTTGCGAATTAAATGCACATCATTGGACGGCATTTTAACATGAACATAATCTCCATCTTTAGCTACAACCTGGGCATAAGTTCCTGCACTGCGAGCAATTTGACCACCTTTGCCTTTTTTCAGTTCAATATTATGCACAAAACTGCCTAAAGGTATCTTTTCCAGGGGAATGGCATTTCCCACAGCGATTTCGGCATCGGGACCGCTCATCACTTTTGTTCCCACTTCCAAACCTTCAGGAGCAATAATATACCTTTTTTCTCCATCTACATAATGCAATAATGCTATGCGAGCCGTCCGATTAGGATCATATTCAATAGCGGCAACTTTTGCCGGAATACCAATTTTATCTCTCTTAAAATCTATAATCCGATAGTGGCGTCTATGGCCTCCACCTCTATGACGGCAGGTAATTCTACCGGAATTGTTTCTCCCGCCGGTTTTATGTTTCGGTTTCAGCAGCGATTTTTCCGGTGTGCTTTTGGTTATCTCATCAAAAGTGTAGCCAGTGCGAAAACGCAGGGTTGAAGTAGTAGGTCTATATTTCTTAATTCCCATTTTTACCTCATTATGCCTCAAAATCGGCAATCTTATCGCCTTTACGAAGAGTTACGATTGCCTTTTTCCAATCGGGTCTTTTACCATTATATTTACCCAAGCTCTTAGGTTTTCCCTGATAGCGAATTGTATTTACAGCCAGCACTTTAACGGCAAAGATCTGTTCAATAGCTTTTTTGATTTCTATCTTATTGGCATTCATACTCACTTTGAAGCTGTAAGTATTTTCTTTCTCCACCAAATTACCGCTTTTTTCAGTAATTATAGGACTGATTATTATATTGCGCGGGTGTATCATTTGCTGAATACCTCCTCCACTTTTTTCAGGGCTTCATCCGTCATAATTATGTAGCTGCTTTTCAGAATTTCATAGGCATAAATGCTATCGGCACGGTCTGTCATAACTTCCGGTAGATTGGCAAAACTATTTACGGTTGAAATGTGATGCCCGTCAGTCACTACAAGCTTATTCCCTTTTTCCGGAATAATTTTTTGTAAGAAATCCAGAGCCAGTTTTGTGCTGGGCTTATCAAAAGAAAGGTTATCAACAATCATTATTCTGCCTTCGCGTGCTCGGTCAGTTAAGGCAACTTTCAATGCTAAACGCTTTTTAGTGCGGGGAATTTTCCGATACCAATCTTTGGGAAAAATAGGAAAAGCTCTTCCACCATGAACGCGAACAGGACTTCTGCGAGCTCCAACTCTGGCATTACCGGTTCCTTTTTGCTTAAAAAGCTTTTTAGTGCTGCCGGCAGTCATACTTCTATTTTTCTTTTGCACTGTGCCTTGACGCTGATTTCCAAGATACATTGTAATTACTTCATTTAGTAAAATCTTGGGAGAATTCACTTCCACTTCAAATATGCTTGCGGGAAGATCTACCTCTCCTAAAAGTTCACCTTGCATATTATATCTTTTTGCTGTCAACATAAGATACCACCTATTGTTCCTTGTGAATTGTTACTAAGGAATTACGATAACCCGGCACTGCACCCTTAATCATAATAAGATTATTTTCCGGATCAACTTTTATCACTTTGACCCGATGCACAGTAACTTTACTATTGCCATGCTGACCAGCCATTTTCATTCCTTTAAATACGCGTGAGGGTTGTGCACATTGACCTATGGAACCAGGACCGCGAAAGGATTCATGGCTGCCATGAGAACTGATAAAACCATTAAAATTATGCCTTTTCATCACACCGGTAAAGCCACGACCCTTAGAGTTCGCCGAAATAGAAACGATTTCGTTCTCTCCAAATATATCCGCTTTTAATTCATCCCCGATTTGGATACTTTCAATATCCTGTCCTCTTTCAGAACGAAATTCACGCACATAACGAAAATAGGGGCTGTTGTATTTTTTAAAATGCCCTTGTAGCGGCTTAGTTACCTTGCGTTCGGGAATTTCTTCAAAACCAATTTGTAATGCCTGATAACCATTTTCTTTCTCTGTTCTTTTACAGATAACTTTGCAAGGTCCTACTCTAATAACTGTTACGGGAATTACCTTGCCTTCGCTGTCAAAGACCTGGGTCATTCCTATTTTTTTACCAATTAATCCAATCATCCTTAGCTCCTTGTGTTAGCTTTGATTTCTACATGGACACCGGCAGGCAAACTAAGTTTCTTAAGAGCATTAGTGGTCTGCTGCGTAGGATTAACGATATCAATTAGCCGTTTGTGAACAAGCATCTGAAACTGATCCTGACTCTTTTTATCAGCATGGGGACTACGCAAAATAGTATAAATAGTTCGGTCGGTGGGTAACGGAATGGGACCGATAACTTTAGCTCCTGTATTACGAGTGGATTTCATAATTTCAGCAACGGACTTATCCAAAAGACGATGATCATAAGCTTTCAGTTTTATGCGTATTCGGTTATCGCGTTTACTCACTGGAACCTCCAAATTTATGCAATAGAACTCCCGCTGGAGAAATACGAAACTTTAACGGAGCTCCGCTATCCGGGCAGGAAATCAAACTGCGGTTTGTTTTTGTTAAATGGCGGGAGGGGTTAATTCCCTTCCCTAAGCGATACTCATTAGGAGTATCACAATTAATGGATGACATTGTTCCTCCTAAAGAACTATAAGCCCCTGCAAAATATGGGACTTGTGCTATACGCTCCAAGCGTATTCAATAATTTATACCAAAGAATTTGAGGTCGCTGAAACTGTCAAATATTTTTTTTCAGCGAAATGGAAAAAAGCGAAATAGCGAAATAGCGAAATAGCGAAATAGCGAGATAGCGAGATAGCAAGATGGCGAGATAGCGAAATAGCGAGATGGCGAGATGGAAATTGAGGGTAGCATAAAATTATGTTGTTATCCTGTAAAAAGAGAAAAGACAAAACCACCATATCTAACAATGAACTCATGAACTCCGAACTCCGAACTTTGAACTTTGAACTCCGAACTTTGAACTCCGAACTTTGAACTCCGAACTTTGAACTTTGAACTTTGAACTTTGAACTTTGAAATCTGCGTAATCTGCGGGAAACAAAATCTGCGGGAAACAGCACTCGCGGGAAAACACCTTGCCTTATTATCATTTTCGCTTAGTTTAATTATAGAGAATAAATCATCGGACTATATATGAACTACATTGAACACTATCACAATGATGCTCTGGAATTTGATTATTGGGGAGAGGATTTAATTTCCCCTGCAGAAATTAGGAGAAATCAATTTATCTATCACCTGTGCTCTGTTAAGCCCCACCAAAAGGTCTTGGATATTGGCAGCGGAAGAGGATGGTTTTCTTTGCATTGTGCCCAAATAGGAGCAGAAGTTACTGCCATAGACCTCAGCGCTGAAAATTTAAAGCGGATTAAGCAAACTGATCCACAGATTAGAACTATTTACGGAGACGCCTGTAATCTCAATCTTGCAGGAGAATCTTTTGATCTTATCGTTGCCATGGAAGTTTTGGAACATCTTGTTGACCCTGTTTTGGCAATAAATAACTGGAAAAAGCTGCTACCTCCAGGTGGAACCTTATTTGTTACAGTTCCTTACAAAGAAGTTATCCGCTATTCGCTTTGCATTCATTGTAATCGCAAAACACCTGTGAATGCTCATTTGCATAGTTGGGATATACCTAAATTGACCTCTTTGCTTGAAGATAATGGATTTTATGTTTTGAGGACAACATTATTTGCCCACAAATTGCTTACCGCCTTAGGTCTGGATAAAAAAATGCAGAAGGTTTCTTTTAATTTATGGAATTTTCTGGATAAGCTTTGTGGAACAGGTAACGATAAATATAGCTATTTAGCCGTAAAAGCCATCAGGCAGAAGGATTAGGAGAGTGGAGTAGTTACTGCTTTATTTTTGTTTTGACTTACAATTATGCCACAGCCCTCTCTGTAACTACAACTCACAAATTGTAAACCCTGGCAACCAGATTATAACTGACCTCCTTATTTCAAAATTGTAAGTTAAAACAAGAACCTGCACCCTGGCAACCAGATTATAGCTGACCTCCTTATTTCAAAATTGTGAGTTAAAACAAGAACCTGCACTCTGGCAACCAGATTATAACTGACCTCCTTATTTCAAAATTGTGAGTTAAAACAAGAACCTTATCTTCCTTGCCCCAAGCTATTCATCTCTCGTTTAACATACCTTAATCAAGCGTTAATAATTAACGCTTGATTAAGGTTAGATTAACACTTGATTTATGCTCTCAATTTAGGGCAGAAAGCGGTGCCCGAATCTGATATGTAGTTTATACTAAAATGGTAAATACCCCAATGCCAGGTAAATAGATTAGGATAATACCTAATATAACTTCCATCTTTACAAAACATATAATATGATTATCTTGTCTCCAGAATGTATTTAGTGGGGGAATGATGTCACAAATAAATGGGCAATCTTTACAGGAGTTATTCTTGAAAGCGGAGAAGGCAATATCGGAAATTGAAGATAACCGTCTGATAATAAAGCTATTAGCTATTTAAGGATTAGCTTGTAGCTTGCAAGTATTGCAAAGGATGATAGATTCCGCATCGTTTGTATGAACTAAAAACTCCCCCGGCTTAGGGGTATTTTATTTAGTGTATTGCTGGTTTCCGTAGATATACCAAACTCCGTTTTCTCTTCTGAAGTAGGAAATATCTCCGGAATCCTCCGGTTCGTTCAGGGTTTGCGTTTCCGTATTTGAAGAGAATTTATTCTTGCTATGCACTATAGCTTTATCCCCATCCAGGTCAATATAAAGAACTTCAATATCCAGCAGGGAGAATTGAGCCATTCTATCCAGCCACAAAGAGTTAAAATTATAACCCAGCATTCCTTTATGCAGATATTCAGTATGCAGGTGGTCCATAATTCCGCTGATATCTTTTAAATTGAAATCCATACTAATATCATAAAGAATATCGCTAATTTCTCTTTTTGCCAAGACATCGCTATTATCGCTATCACAGCTGAGCAAAGCCAACAACAATATAATGCTAAAGAGTATCAAGAGAATTCTTTTCATCTTTTTCCCTGCTGAATCTTCTTCCCGTTTCTGATATAATAATCTTTTTGCTGTAAATAGGCAAGGCATTCTATATGCCAGGTATTGGGAAACATATCAAACGGCTGCAAAAAAACCACTTTATATTCTTCTCCGGCTAAAAGAGTGTTCAAATCACGGGCAAGGGTCATTGGAGAGCAGCTAAGGTATAAAATCTGTTTCACCTGAGCTTGAATAATTGCCTCTAAAGCTTTTTGCTGAACACCGCTGCGGGGAGGATCCATAATAATGACATCCGGTTTTGCATTTGCCAAAACTTCAGCCAGGTTATCTTCCACTTTGCCTGTAACGAACGAAACATTTTGAATTTTGTTTCTAACAGCATTTAATTGCGCATCTTCAATTGCCGAAGGAAATTCTTCCAGCAGGATAACTTGTTTAGCTTTAGCTGCCAAATTAAGCCCTATAGCTCCAATTCCGCAATAGGCATCCACAATAACATCCTGGCTGTTAACAACTTTTTCCAGGCAAGCAAGAATATTTTGCATCGTTCCTTGATTGATTTGCCAGAAACTACGATAATTGATCTGAAATTCTAAATCTCCCGTTTTATCTATCAGAAAATCTTGCCCGAATAAGAGTTTGGTTTCCTCACCCAAAATAACATTCCCTTTTTCCCTGTTGATATTTTGGATTATTCCCGTTATGGAAGGAAATTCGTCGGTTAACTTCTTTACCAATAGTTTGGAAAAAGGAAACTTCCTGCTTAAAGTAACTAATATTACCAAAATCTGGTTCTCTGCATTATTGCAACGAAAACCGATATGGCGTAACTGACCTGAATGGTTTTTTTCGTTGTAGGGTTCTACTCCGGTTTTGATACAAAATTCTATAATTGCCCGGGCAATATTGTCAAAAATGGCAATATGATTGATACAGTAATCGTGTTTTACAATTTGATGAGAAAACCGGGCATACATTCCATAATAAATTTTGCCTGTTCGGAAATCTTTCCCAACCGGCATATATACCTTATTACGATAATTCGTTATTTTAACGGAAGCAACGGGATATAGAATTAATCCCTCGTCTATAAAGGGACGGAAAAGTTCCAAAATCAGTTGCTGTTTTTGCTGTAATTGAGTTTCGTAACTAAACATCAACCAATCACAACCCCCGCAAGGAACTTTAGCATTAAATGCCTGACAGTTGGCATCAATCCTGTTGGCGGAATAAACAAGAAATTCCTTTACTCTGCCATAAGCATAATTCTTGCTTTCATAAGTAATTTCTGCCTTAATTTCATCCCCGGCAGCCGTGTATGGTATAAAAATTGCCTTGCCGGCAAAATAGCCGATACCATAACCACCCATAGCTAATTTTTCAATTTTAAGCCGGGGTATCTCTTTCAAAGCAATTCCTGCAAGCGTTGAATGCGCACTTCAATAGGAGGATGAGTAGCAAAAAGAGACATTCTTTTGCGGTTATTGATTTTTGCCAAAGCATAAGAATCAGTGCGTTTTTCCGGAACATAGGCAACGGCTATTTTCTTCAATGCTTCAATCATAGGCGCCGCTCCCACCAGATTTGCCGAACCGGCATCTGCTTTAAATTCCCGCCAACGCGAATAAGCAGCTATAGGAATATTGGCAAGAAGCATTAAAATGTTCTGTAACACCATAATTACTAACATATAACCAAAATAACCCAAACCGCCACCTCTATCATCACGCAGGGCATTATCAATGATAACTGTTAAAATTCGGGCAAAAAACATTACAAAAGTATTCACAACTCCCATCAGTAAAGTCATAGTTACCATATCGCCATTGCTGATATGACTCATTTCATGACCCGCTACTGCTGCTAATTCATCTTCAGAAAGACGGTCTATCAAAGTTGAGGAAAAAGCAATCAAAGCACTATTTTGCGAAGCGCCGGTAGCAAAAGCATTGGCATCTTTGCTGTTATAAATACCTATTTCAGGGGTTTTGAGGTTCCTTTCTGCTGCCATTGCCTCTACGGCAGATAACAGATAAGCAATCTTAGGATGAGAAACTCCCGGTTTTACAATTTGCACTTTATAGCTTGCTTTCACCAATGGCTTGCTTAAAAATAGCGATATTAGGGAACCGCCCATTCCAAATATTGCGCAAATAATCAGCAAACCCCAGAGGTTTTCAAGTTTCAATCCTAAAAGACCTACTACAAATCCTAACACCAACATTACCAGCAAGTTGGTAATTAGAAAGATTCCTATTCTTTTCAGGAAAGTCATTTTTCTGCTCCTTATAATATTTTTTGTATTGTAAAACCTGCTCTAACTTATACTTAACAGGTCTATATTCAAGGTAAAACCATTTTCCTTAAGAGGACTGTATAGGCAAGGACTTTCTTAATCCGGCATTTGATATTTAGGAATCGTCTTTATTGAAAGGGATTTTTTCTTACCCGTAAGGTTTTTTGATAATAAGGGCTCGGGATGGTTTACAGCACTTCAATTTCACAGCAGAATAAACCACGGATTTGATTGTTTTTTATTAGCTTATAAAGATGCTTCCGGATAATATCCATTTCTGCCTTCAATATTCTTTTTTCCCTTTTTCTCCCTTGGAAATATTCAAATATTTGTGCCGGTTCCAAGCTTTACACTGTTTCCGGTCTTGACAGAAAAGCCCCTTTCAAAAAAACGGTTACTTTAAGGAAACAAATAAATGAAACACAGCAAAATAGAAATCTTGGAAAACACTCCTGTCGCTTATTCTATATTGTATCTTGCCCTCCCCAGTATGCTAAGTATGCTGGTGAATATATTATACAATTTAACCGATACCTTTTTTATCGGCAAACTGAATGATCCATTTAAAGTTGCAGGTGTTTCCGTTGCTTTGCCCTATTACAATATGTTAATGGCAATAGCCGGAATTTTTGCCAATGGCGGAGCCAGTTATCTTTCCCGTCTGTTAGGGAAAAAAGACCTGGATGCAGCTCGGGAAACAACAACTACGGCTATTTTTTCTATTGGCATCGTTTCTATTTTTGCTGTAATTTTAGGAATACTCTTCATCCCTACTTATCTTAAATTATCCGGTTCCAGTGCGTTAACTGCTCTTGCAGCACAGCAATATCTAACCGCTATTTTTATCGGCAGTCCTATAATTATGGTTAAATTTACTATGATCCAATTACTTAGAGCCGAAGGAGCTGCTAAAGAAGCAATGCTGGGTTTGTTTATTGGCACTGGAGCAAATATTGTTCTTGACCCGCTGTTCATTTTCAGTTTTAATATGGGTGTAACCGGTGCAGCAATAGCAACTGTTATAGGACAGGGTTTGGGCTTGCTGTATTATTCCATATATTATTTGCGGAAAAAGAGTTTAGTAAGTCCCGGAAGAAAATATCTGCACTTGCGCTGGCCTTGTTATAAAGAAATACTTGCTATCGGCATTCCTTCTTCCTTAAGCCAAATAATGATGAGCATAGGCAATGCTATCAGTTTTAAGCTTGCTGCTGCCTATTCGGATCATACGATTGCTGCTTTGGGAGTTGTTTCCCGGGTCTTTTCTATAGCCATTTTTGCCTTTATCGGATTATCCATTGGCGTGCAGCCGCTAATTGGTTTTAACTATGGTGCCCAGAATTACAGCAGAATGAAAAAAGTGATTAAGATGTCCAATTTAATCTGTCTGGGAATGGCTGTAATCTTCACTCTCTTATTTGGTCTCTTCCCGCGGGAATTAATTGCCATTTTCATTAATGACAGTAGAATTATCCGCATCGGGACGCAAATCCTGAAAGCTTATGTAATTGCTATCCCTTTTGCCGGTTTGGGAATGATTTTAATGGCTGCTCTGCAAGCAATGGGAAAAGCACTGCCTGCTTTCATTGTTTCTCTTTCGCGCCAGGGAATTGTCTATATTCCAATGTTGTTTTTATTAAATTATCTCTTCCGGTTTGACGGTTTGATCTTTGCTATGCCTATTGCCGATGTGATAACAACGATACTTTCTTTCACTTTTGTGTATCATATCACCAAACGGTTGAAAAGTTCTGCTTGACACAACAACCCCTTTATAAAAAAGGGTTTATAATAAATAATATGAACAAAATATGGAGGAAAAATGTCCACGAATCTGAATTATGATCGCCTTTCTGATAGTGAAACTGCTAAAGTGACTGAGAAGATGACGCCGGAATTAAAGTATGGCAACATAACCAGCAGCGAGGCAATGGAACTGGAAGAAAGATATGGAGCTCACAACTATCATCCTCTGCCCGTAGTTTTGGCAAAAGGTGAAGGTGTTTTTGTTTGGGACCCCGAAGGAAATCGCTACTATGATTTTCTTTCTGCCTATTCTGCAGTGAATCAGGGGCATTGTCATCCCAAAATCATTCAGGCATTGATTGAACAGGCAAATGAACTCACTTTAACCTCCCGCGCCTTTTACAATAATAAGCTGGGAGAATATGAAAAATATATCACCGATTATTTCGGTTACGATATGGTTTTACCAATGAATTCAGGGGCTGAAGCTGTTGAAACAGCAATGAAACTTGCCCGCAAATGGGCATACAATGTAAAAGGGGTAGCTCCCGATTCAGCTATCCTGATTTTTGTGGATAATAACTTTCACGGGAGAACAATATCCATTATCACAGCGTCGTCCGATCCTGATTGCTATGGTGGCTTTGGTCCTTTTACTCCTGGAATTGTGCGGATTCCTTATGATGATGCCAATGCCTTAAAAGAATATCTGGAAAAACACGGTAAAAATGTAGCTGCCTTTATTGTAGAACCCATTCAAGGTGAAGCTGGTGTTGTTGTTCCCAAAGATGGATACCTGAAAGATTGTTACGACCTCTGCAAGGAACATAATGTGCTGTTTATAGCGGATGAAATTCAAAGCGGTTTAGCCAGAACCGGTAAACTTCTTGCCTGCGATTATGAAAATGTGCGTCCCGATGTTCTAATTTTAGGAAAAGCCCTATCCGGAGGAGTGTTACCAATTTCTGCTGTTTTGGCTGATAAGGATATTATGCTGCAAATAAAACCCGGAGAGCATGGTTCTACTTATGGCGGTTTTCCACTTGCCTGCGTAGTAGCTGTAGCCGCATTAAAAGTAATCAAAGAGGAACATTTAACGGAACGCGCTTTTGAACTGGGAGAATATTTCCGTTCCGAACTGCGTAAAATAGAGCATCCAATGCTGAAACTCGTGCGGGGAAAAGGTTTGCTGAATGCCATTGTAATTGAACCCAGTAATGGCTTTGAAGCATGGGATGTATGTTTGAAACTGAAAGACAAGGGCTTGCTTTGTAAGCCAACACACCGTCATATTATTCGTCTTGCTCCTCCGTTAGTTATTACTAAAGAGCAATTGGATGAATGCATCCAGATTATCAAAGATGTATTTGATGAGTTAAGTGCAAACTTAGGATAATAAATTACTTTCAAGGGGTGCTTAACCACCCCTTGTTTTTTATCTATGAGTGATGCAGCAAATTTCAAAAGTGGTTTCGTTGCTATTATCGGTAAGCCCAATACCGGTAAATCAACCTTGCTGAACCGTATTTTAGGTGAAAAAATCTCCATCGTCTCTGCCAAACCACAAACCACACGCTATGCTATTAAAGGTATTTGGAATACTCCTGAACAACAGATAATCTTTATTGATACTCCCGGCTATTTAAAGCCCCGTTATGAACTGCAGGAAAAGATGCTTAATATCTGGAATAATACCTTGAAAGATGTGGATTTGATTCTCTTTTTAACACAGATTAACGGTTTCCCTACAGATTTTGACAGGGAAGTGCTAAACCGCCTGAAAACTATGAAAAACCCGCAATTGGCTGTATTTAATAAGCTGGATATAAATCCGGAAGTGAATAGGGATGAACTTGCCCATTATCTTCCATCTTCTATAAATAAGGTCTTCTTCGTGTCCGCCAAAATCGGAGAAAATATTCCCGAACTGCTGGAGGCAATTAAATATTATATTCCCTTTCATCAGCCCTATTATGAAGAAGATATACTATCCGATTTGCCAATGCGTTTTTTCGCACAGGAAATCATTCGCGAGGCAATTTTCCATTTCTTTACTGAAGAAATACCCTATTCTTCAGCAGTGCTGATTGAACAATTTAAGGAATTTCCCGATAAGGTAATAATAGATGCCGTTATTTGGCTGGAAAGAGATAGCCAGAAACCAATTTTGATTGGCAAAAACGGCTCTTCCATAACAAAGATTAGAGAATATGCGGAAAGGGAACTATCCCTTTTTGTGCAATTACCGGTGCAAGTGCATTTGTTTGTAAAAATTAAGCCCAAATGGAGAAAAAAGCAGTCCGCTTTAAAGGAGCTTGGCTTTTAGGGTAACCGGAGGACACTGCCCTCTACAATTTTATCTGCAGGAGGAACGACATCTTGTCGTTCTTGCAACCCGGCAATTTCTTTATTACGCTGTTTTTAGTAACGATAGAGGGTAAAAAAGGTGGTTGACCAGGAGGTCAACCCTCCGGAGGAACGACATCTTGTCGTTCCACTTGCAACCCAATGATTTCTTTACCCCTTACAGGAGGAACGACATCTTGTCGTTCCACTTGCAACTCGGCAATTTCTTTATTACGCTGTTTTTAGTAACGATAGAGGGTAAAAAAGGTGGTTGACCAGGAGGTCAACCCTCCGGGGGAACGACATCTTGTCGTTCCACTTGCAACTCCATAATTTCTTTACCACGCACAGGAGGAACGACATCTTGTCGTTCCACTTGCAACCCAATGATTTTTTTACCTCGCTGTTTTTAGTAACAATAGAGGGTAAAAAAGGTGGTTGACCAGGAGGTCAACCCTCCGGGTTTTGGTTGACCAGGAGGTCAACCCTCCGGGTTTTGGTTGACCAGGAGGTCAACCCTCCGGTTACAAATTAATTTCCACCCAAATACCTAAACTGAAGATAGAAGTTCCGTCCTCGGTTTTTTTATCCGAATTTATTTCGTAGCTGCTGGTTAAGCCACCTCTGATATTGGCATCAAATTGATAAGTTGCCTGCGGTGAAATTGCCAGACGGCTGGTATTTCTATCCACTTGAGATGTCGTGCTGCCTTTGGTTTTATCCATATTACTTTCATAAGTAACCCCCAAAGAGGAGGTTAATTCGTTCTTAATATGGATTTTCTTTTTCGTAAAGGGAACAGAAAAACCTTTTGCAGCTCTAAAACTATAAGATAGATTTCCGTTCAGGGATTGCGTGTTGCTGGTTTTTAATATCTCGTAAGTATCCATATCGGTTATATTTTTGGTTTGGCTTAAGGAAAAACTGAGGTTGGTGGAAACCACTTTAAAAAGGTTTCCCGTAAAGCCCAGCAAAGGATTAAGCGCCGTTGTGAAAGATTCCTGTTTGGGCTTAATCCAATCCAGATTTCCATTTTGACGAACAGTATATTGGAAACCTGTATTGATGCGTGAACCGCTAATATATTTGCCTAAGCCCAGCAATGATTCCATATCCATCAAGGATAAGGTTATATCGGGAAAAGTGTAACCCAGGGTTTGATTACTGGCACTGGCATACCGTCTGTTGGAAGTGATTGAACAGTTGATAACGCTATCCACTCTGCGGGAAAAAGTTATTCCACTGCCCAAAGTGATAGTATTATCGTTGGAAACTGCTTCCAGGGAATCGTAAGGAACGGTATGCGGCAATCCAATCTGAAAGGAAAAAGGAAACTGATTGGTTTTTCGGGCGTAATTCATCATATAGGTATTTTGGTAGGAGGCAGTAATGTTTTTCAGATTAGATAGCGCACTCACCATAATAAATACAGGATTAAAGCCGGCTCCTTTAGTTTCAGAGGTCTCTTTGGTTTCCCCTTCTTTTTCACCTTCTTTTTTTGTTTCCTCATCTTTACCTTCCGCACCAATATCCCCGATCAATTTATTCAATTCTTCTTCTGAAAGTTCAGCCAGTTTTCCTTCTGCCTCCAAGCGGGCAAGTTCCTCTTTGCGTTTTTGCATTTCTTCATCGCTGATTTGAGGTTCTCCTTCCTGTTTCATTTCTTCTTTCTTTTTTTGTTCTTCTTCTTTTTTCATCTCTTCTTTCTTTTTCTGTTCTTCTTCTTTTTTCATCTGTTCTTCATATTTCATTTTTTCTTCTTCAGTCATATCTTTTTTCGGAGCACCTTCTTCTTTATCTTTAGGAGAAACCTCGGCAGAAGGCATTTTGCTTTTTATTTTACTTGCCCAACTGGAAAGAAGGGTGGCATTCATCAAAGTTATATTCATTCTAATAGAACGATTTGTATTACCATCCCGCTGGTAAGTATCAACTGCCTGACTTGCTACATATTGGGTATATTTTCTTTGCGTATCCGTATATCTGGCAGATAAGGAAGAAGTGAAATTAAATACTTGCGGCAGGTAGTTCGGGCTGTAATTTAAGCCCAAATCCTGAACATACTCAGTTTGTTTACCAATATTGATATCGTAGAGATAATCCTTTTGCAGCAGGTCTCTTTTAGTATTTAAGCGGGCAGTAGCTGTTAAATCGCTTAACAAACTCCAGGATATATTATTATCGGTAGTAATATTTCTGGTGTCTGTGGTTTGGCTGCGTTTATTCCATACCAAGCTATCAACGGTTGTTAACCGGTCCCAACTTTTGGGTTCGTTACTGCTAAAAGTGATGCTATTGCTGAAAGTATTGGGAAAGTAGCCCAAACGGTAATTCTTCAATAACCGGAAACTGGTTTTATCAGCAGGCACATTCAGGTTATAATTCAATGTTCCCCTATATGCCAAAAGGGTATCTACAGCGGTGGAAGTGTTATTATTGGAACTTTCAATTCTACCGCTGAGGGAAGTACGATAGATTGTATATTGCAAAATTTTACTTTTCGGTGCCTGTTTTATACTGAAACCAAAATCGGCGCTGTAAGCCAAGTGTTCTGTCTTTTCAATTTCCTTCAATTCCGGATCTGCCATATTAGCTCTTAAAAGATCAGAATTTGCTCTAAATCGGGGAGTTCCCAAAGAATAATTCCGGTTCATAGAAATAGGCATATCCAAATTCCAGGAATTGGGAAAGAGCTTATTGATGAATATTTTATTGGTAATATTCATAGATTGAGTGCTGGTGAAAGAATTGCTGCGTCCGCGTTGAATGGTAGTATTAAAATTCTCGCTTTTATCTTCAAAATCCACATTTATAGTAGCAACATCTGCAAAAGTTCCGCTTAAACTTAAGCGCTTGGCAATGCCAATATCTTCATAAGGATCGGCAACCCGAATATCGTCAAAATAGATTATTCCGTTATATTCCTTGATATCCATTTGGTCAGCGTAGTAATGAGGACCGGGAACATATACCCCTAAGTAAATATCCCTTATATTAATTAAGGTGGGCTTCCCCCGATAATATTTTCCCAGCTGTCCTTCATCACCTGGAATTACATTAACCAGGGAATCGGCATCTGCAGTAGGATTAATCTCTTTGAGCGAGATCAGGTCTTGCAAATTATACTCCAATTCAATCCAATCCCGGGCATTCATTTTGGCGTTATAAGGACGAACCGGAACTCTTTGACGCACTTGATAATAGTTTAGGGAATCGGCTCCAATGCGAAAGATGATATACAACGAATCCAGATGGGAAATGGAGCCCTGAGCTGCCTCAGGATATACCCATAAGCGAATTTTATCGTAAGACAGCAGATTTTGGGTATCCAGTATCCGTTGCCGCAGCAAACACATCTGATCGCGCTGTAAATGATTTACTTCCAAAGTTAAAGCTGATTCTGCGGATTCTTTTTTATCTTCAGTGTACCAGGTTCCTTCAGGAGATGTATAATGGGTAAAGTTCTTTTGATTGGACACGATACCGGAAATAAAACTTGTGTTTTTAGCGGTTAAGACAGAGGTCTCTATCAAAGGATTATAATATTGCACATAACTATTAGGAGGAGGAGCGCTCCCATATTTGAACTGGCGAATATAGTTATCCTGCCATTTATTACCTACTACGGAAATATCGGCAATTCTAACTTTTACATCCATCTCGGAATCTGTATCTACCCATATTCGGGCATAAGAAATCTTTTGCAGAGTGGGCTGAATATTTGTTCCGGAACTATTCACTAATTGATAGTATTGCTCATCGTTAAGAGGAATCCGAAACATTCGCCATTGATTATAGGAATCTACCACTATAGAGGAATCGGGATTGGTGAGGGAAAAAGAATAACTCAAATAGCGGTCTAAGGAATTCAGCACACCGTTTCCATCCAGGTCTTCCGTATCCAAAATTCTATTTTCTTCCGTTCCGTTTACTCCGGAGTAATCATTTCCGCTGGCAGGATAGGCAATATCATTGGGATCGTGACCTGCCTGGTTTTTAGAAAGTCCATCCAAACCGATATCTTCACTGATGGTAAGAACTCCGTCCCTATTTACATCTTCGCTGTTTAAGACACCGTAACCGCCAAATTCAGTATAAAAATCCTCGTTAATATCTCCCAGGTCTATATGCAATGTAACATTGGGATACATATTTGTGTTTTGATTCACTGTTTCCAGTTTGGCATAAATCTCCAGGTATTTTTTTTGAGAAAAATCAAGCTGGTTACCAAGATATTTCATAATTCCAGCCCAGCTGTGAGTTGTGGAACCTGGAATTTGCACTGCAGTCGGTTTCGCAATCATCGTAAGCACGGTTACATATTCATCTTTTTCCTGATCCGTTAAAGTTGCTTCTGCTTCAATATCTTTTCTTTTCACATCTTTAGGATTGAACCAGTTTATGCGTCCTTTGGCGTAAGAAGTGCCATAAGGTTTACTTCCCAAAATCCAGGTATTATAGGTAACTCCTAAAGGATAGGAATCCATAATAGATTCCATATCATCAAGGTATGCCTCTTTCTTTTTGCTTTCCGGATCGCCATAAATATTGGGCATTGTAAAAGCTACTTCTCCCGACATTGAAAGTTGTGAAGGTGCAGTAGTATTAATTAGAGGTAAGGCATCCAGCATTCGGGTAATAAATAACGGTTTGAAAGTTAATTCGCCATCAATATCTCCCATCAGCATTTCAATGTTTTCATTGCCAATTCGGGGTCGCCTGTCAGATACATTTTCACTGCGATAAATTAAAGTCCCTCCCAATTTCGTATAATCGTTAATTTTCCAGTTTGCTCTCACTCCGGCAAGGTTTTTCTGGGCAACGCTAAAGAGAGTGCGGCTTTCAAATTCTATTTCAATTTTAGCATCGGGATCTTTGCCTGCAGCAGTTAAAAAAGTTATTCTCCCAAAATCGTAATCAACTATATAATCAATATTTTCCCGTTGTTCACTGCCATTTACTTTCACTTTCACGCTTCCTTTCAACACCCCCATTGAAGAAAGCTCTATTGCTTCTCTGCCAATTTTACCCTTAATATTAATAAAAATGCTGGTGGAGTCCTGATAGGAATATTCATCTTCATTTTCTTTCCGATAAATTATGCCATCTCCCAAGCCCTTCATTGGTTCAATAAGAGGTATAATAATCCAGCCGTTGGTTAAATTAACAGTGGCATCATCACCGTTGATAAGACCATCAGGACTACCATTGGCATTTAATCTCAGGTAATCGTTATAGGTAAAAATATCTCCAAAAACCAGATTATCAGGTAAATTGTAGTTTCGGGTTAAATCCACATTCACAGTATAAACCTGTAATTCAAAACCGTCATTCTTAATATTGGTTCTACCCATATCGTAAATATTGCGCATTTGCAGTTGCCAGGTATTAAGTTCATCTTCCGGATCGTAGGGAATGTATTCCTGATATTTTTTGCGTAATACTTTCACATGCAGTCGGCTGGTATCAGAATTGGGAGGAGGAACCTGAACTCCATCCCTGCGTGTATATTGCACTCCCAAAGTAGCTGTTCTATCTATGGTTTTCAAGATAGTAATAATTCCGGAGTTATAATCGGTTACAAAATCGGTTCCTTCAATCAATTCATCATACCAGGGCTCATAGGGTGGTCTTATATCCCCGGAATAGTAAATTGTATCTCCTTTGGCAGCTGCGGTATCATTCGTATAATTAGCATCGTCATAAAACAAGCGCACTGTTCCATTAGCCGGTAAAAAATTCTCATTCACAATCCAGGAACCGTCGGGAGCCGTTTCAATTGCGTTATTTACCCAACCGGGAGGGATATTGGAACCGGTTTTCAGCTGGAAAAGCTGATAGGGATCGTGGAGAAAATACATTGTCCTTTTAGCATATTTCCAGCTACTAACGGTAGAAGAATCCGCCTGACTTTTACCAATATAGGTCTGAGTATTTTTCTGGCTTTCTTCTTTGCTGGCAATTACACTTAAGTCCAAATTTCCGTATTTGAATTTACTGGTGATCCCAAAAAGTCCCTGTGAACTTGCCGAATAGCTAACATAGCGGGAACCGCTTAAGGTTAAAGCAATATTTCCCCCTTCAATACTTTGGATAAATTCATCATCGTAACCTGTATATTTTACATTAACATTGTTCATATCAAACAGTTCTTCATCCTGTTTGGAATTGTATTTAAAGTTTACGGCAATTTTATCTCCAATGGTTCCGGATAAACGCAAATTCGTTTCCATTTCCATTTTCAGGTCAAACACATTTTTGCCCGATTCATCATAGATAGGAACCTGTTTTCTATGGGTATTGCTTGCCTGCATAGTCAGTTTCTGAGTTCCATCCAGATTTAAGCGTCCTGCAGAGGAACCTAAAACCTTTTGCATTGCTTTCGGCATCGCTATTTCCGGCAGCAAAGTAAGGTCTTTAAATAAACCGCTGCTAACTGTTTGCGTTTCTTGTTCCTGAGTTTTAAAATTGGCAAGCAGGGATTTATGAAATGCCTTCACTTGCATATTAGCCAGATAGCGGTCAAAACTGATAGGAACATCCGGAGTAATTTTGAAGTTATCCACTTCCACGCTCAGCAATATTTTGTTATTGGCAAAATCTACCTTTTCCTTATAAGTAGGAGCAAAAGCCGGAATTTCCAAGGGTATAGTTTTATAATAATTCATCCCCTTATTTATCTTGTAAACCTCAATCCGATTGTTAATCAGGGGATTGTAACCTGTTAAATAGAGTCGGGGATATAATGCTTGTTCTGTTAAAGGATCAAGCTGGCGTTGAATTTCCGGTTTGGGACGGAAGGGATTTACCGGAAAAATCCCTTTATGCTCAATTTTTTCTTCTTGCGGATTATTCCCTTCTGGAACTGTTTCCTTAGCCCAAAGCAGACATAAAGAGAACAGGAGCAAACAGGCAATAAACTTTTTTAGCATAGAGTTATAATCTATTCTGTAAAACCTTGCATAAAGCCAGATAAAAACCATCCAAAGTAAGACCCTTATCCATCATATCAATGCCGTCAATATAAGGACTTACCAATTCTGCCATTCCACCGGTGAGAATTGTTTTAAATGGAGTTAGCTGTGAATATTGCTCTTTAATTTTATGCAAAAATGCATTAAGCATAAATGAATGCCCGTAAACAATTCCGGAAAGCATTGCCTCGGTTGTATTCAAACCCAATAGCTCAGAAGGTGAAACCAGCTCTATAGAATATAGTTTAGCTGCCTTATTGAACAAATTTTCCGCTCCGGTTTTCATCCCGGGAGCAATAACTGCACCTTCAAACATTCCTGTATCACTAATTAGTTCAATCGTTGTAGCTGTTCCTAAATCTATGATAATAGAACTGCTCCTGTATTTTTGCCAGGCAGCATAAGCATTGGCAATTAAATCTGCCCCAATAAAAGAAGGATTATCTACTCTGAAACTGATCCCTATTGGGCTAAGCGCATCTATTTCAATCACTTCTGCCTGAGAATATTTACTGAACAAATGTTTCCAGACCCTGGTTAGTTCCGGAACTACACTTCCTAAAGCAATATAACGAATGTCTTCCCATCCGAATTTATTTGCTGCAGATAAATTGGATGCTTGCAACAGACAGCTCAGAAGAACATAATATTCATCTGAAGTATTAACAGTGTCAGCTTTTAAGCGTGCTGTCCAAATTACTTCATTTTTTCTGTAAATGGCACAAACGATATTGGTATTACCGATGTCCACTATTAGAACGGATTCTTGTAATAATGTATTATACATAATCCCTGCTCAATTTCATTTCCTGTAAAGATAATAAATCAGACACACTTAATCGGATTTGTTACCTTTCTAAAACTGCATATTTCTGTCAATAGATTTCTCAACTGCTTGCTATCTAAAATTATCCAAAATTAACCATTGACAGGATTAAGCATTCAGAAATAATGAAATCAAAATTCTTTTTTAGCTGCAGCAAAGGAAATATATAAACCATCAGACATTATCTTTTGTAGCGATTAAACAGAATTAATATTGGTAAGAAACCGGTTTTGTAACACCGGAAGAGGAGAAAAAATGAATAAAATAATCTCTGCGTGTGGAGTTGATTGTTTCAAATGTGAAGCATATCTTGCTACTCAGGATAATGATCAGGAAAGAAAAGTAGATATTGCCAAGCGTTGGAGCGAACATTATCAAGGTGAAATTCAACCCGAAGATATTAATTGTGATGGTTGTATGAGCGAAGGAGCAAAGTTTTCATGGTGTGGATTGTGTCCCATTCGTTTATGCGTAATAGAAAATGGCTACAAAAGCTGTGCGGAATGCTCCGATTTTCCCTGTGAAAAAAATGAATATGTTTACCAGGTAGATCCCTCAGCTAAAGAAAATATTGAAAAGATGAGATAAAAGCCCTTTGGGCACAGAGCGGAGGGCAAAGAGCGGAGAGCTGAAGGCAGAGAGCGGAGAGCGGAGAGCGAAGAGCGGAGAGCCGAGGGCAGAGAGCGGAGAGAATTTCCCCAAATTTTCCGATGGGCTAATGCATCTATAGCTATAATTGTGCTGCCATAAAGGGCATTACAGACCTCTCACCTTCTAAACCTTATTTTTCCGAGGGGCTTACGCCGCCGTCGCTATTTTTGTGTCGCCCTAAGGGGCTTTCAGGAAAGGGAAAAAATGATAAATAATATTGTAACTTACACTAAACGAGGGGCTTACGCCTCCGTCGCTATTTTAGTGTCGCCCTAAGGGGCTTTTGTTCAGGAAGGACGACATCCTCGTCGTTCAAGCACAATAATGGGTTGACCAGGAGGTCACCATTGCGATGTCACTCTAAGGGGCTTTCAGGTATTTCAACCTTCAATTAAGTACCTATAAATCAAAGCATTATCTTCTTTATGATGCTACTTTTATGTCTTTCCAATATGGATTGTTCATTAGGTCAAGGCATTAATTATGCCTTTATCTACCCTTAATCACTCCTTAATAATTAACGCTTGATTAAGGGATGATTAACCTCTGATTTATGCCTTCCCGAGGGAGAGTTATTTGTACTAAGTTCAAACTGTTCACCTGATCCCTGATGTGGATGGCAATAAAAAATGGTACGAGTTGGCAAACTAAAAGTGATACACTTGAAAAAAATGGGAAGACAAACTCTTCACCTTTTGCTCTATGCTGGAAAGCCCCTTAGGGCGACACTAAAATAGCGATGGTGGCGTAAGCCCCTCGTAAAATGCGGAAAAAAAATCTCTTCGCCCTCAGCTCTCTGCACAAAGCCCCTTAGGGCGACACTAAAATAGCGACG
>Ga0209099_1000651_pt1 | contig 40563 bp, 31 predicted proteins | sample AD_JPNHW2_MetaG_FD_184430 | JGI IMG/M metagenome (GOLD analysis project Ga0209099, IMG submission 184430) | Active sludge microbial communities of municipal wastewater-treating anaerobic digesters from Japan - AD_JPNHW2_MetaG (SPAdes) (version 2) | ecosystem: Engineered > Bioreactor > Anaerobic...
GGGCCGGTTTTTTTGTAGCTCAGTTGGTACTTTCAAGCAAGTTTGAGTATTCCCGAAAAGTTATTTTAACGCCAAATTTATTTAATCAAGGGATTATTCGCTGCGCTCATTATCCCGGAGGGGGGGGGCTCAAAACATTAAAATCTGTCTACTACGCAGACGCTTTTTTGTTTTGCGGAGAAGGGGGCTTTTGAACCTACTCTCCTATATATCTAATAATCTTTCTTTTTAGCGGTTGACACAAAACATACTCACGATTTACCCCACGATTATCACTACCAGTTTTTCGATGTTTTGCGCTGTCAAGGAACTCAATTTTGTGCAAAGATAATTTCTTTTTGAAACATACAAATGCTTTAGCAATTTTATCCTATATTTTAGTAAGACCAAAAGACATTGGCTTCATAATAAATTATTACATTTGTAAATGGTTTCAGATGAAAAACTTAAATCCCGAAACATAAAGCCAACCGCTATGCGCAAGTTGGTTTTAAAGGTTTTATCTGAAAAAGTCACTGCCATAAGCCTTGCCGACCTTGAACAGCATTTCGAAAAGGCCGACAAAGTCACACTGTACCGCACCCTTAAAACCTTTGAGGAAAACAAGCTCATTCACAGTATTGACGATGGTTCAGGCTCCGTTAAATATGCTTTGTGTAAAGAAACCTGCCTTTGCCATCCCGAAGACCTCCATGTTCATTTTCTTTGCACCAAATGCCGCCAGACGTATTGTCTGACCGACCTGCCGGTTCCTGCGGTCAATCTTCCGGTTCAGTTCAGCATCAAAAGCGTCAATATGGTTATAAAAGGTATTTGTGCTAATTGCCGGAAGTAACTTTGCAACTCAGTTGCACTAAAATTTTAGTACTTTTGTCAGCAAATACTCTAATGAAGTTTTTATCAATCATATTATCCGTTATTGTTTTGGGGCTTAGTGCGGCCCCTTGCATTGATAATATTAAAGATAGCGCATTGCAAAAGATCGAACTTTCACACAACGGAAATAATAATCACCAGAACGACACGGACCATTGTTCACCTTTTTGTACATGCCAGTGTTGCCAGTCCACTTTCTATGTTTCTGATTTCATTGCTATCTTTCATTCCAAATCTTTAGAAATAAGGTATTATGAATATCTGTCATCAATCATAAGTCTTGACCTTTTCGAACTTCTGATCCCCCCAAAATCCTGATTTCTTTTTTCCTTAAAGAGTAACTTGACTTCTGCTGACTTTAATTCTTATCAGTCAGGTTATGTTACTGTTTAAGGTATGGCTTCCCTGTATCGTTTTCCTTCAGGAAACACTGTTTTATGTGCCCATTTTAGGGTTTTAAAAACTCCAAATTGAAACAAAAAAAGAAAAAAAGAAAAAAGATAACGACCACGCGCATTATCAACTGGTTTTTCATCTTTCTGGCAAGTGCAATCCTGATTTTAGGCTGCATTTTCCGGGTCATTCATTATTACTCCGTACACGCAAAATAAATATGTTATGATAGAAAAAATAATAAAGTTTTCGATTTACAATAAACTCATTATCGGGTTATTTGTAGCAGCCTTGATTGGATGGGGCATTTATTCCCTTACAAGGTTGCCGATTGATGCCGTGCCTGATATTACAAACAATCAGGTTCAAATTATATCTATTGCTCCAACTTTAGCGGCAAACGAAGTTGAGCAATTTATAACTTCTCCTATTGAAGTTTCTGTCGCCAATATACCTGACAAAGTTGAACTCCGGTCAATATCAAGACTTGGTTTGTCTGTTGTTACCGTTGTTTTCAAAGACAATGTCGATATGTACTGGGCGAGGCAGCAAATTTCTGAGCGCCTGAAAGAAGCTGAAGAAATGATTCCTGAAGGGGTAACAACACCTGAGTTAGCCCCTATTTCAACCGGTTTAAGCGAGATTTATCAATATGTTTTGCGTGTAAAGCCCGGTTATGAAAAAAAGTACGATCCCATGAAACTTCGCACCATTCAGGATTGGATCGTTCGTCGCGAAATGCTTGGCACTCCCGGCGTTGCTGATGTTAACAGTTACGGTGGATTCATGCAGCAATATGAAGTTTCTGTAAACCCCGATCGGTTGAAATCAATGGATATCACACTAGCTGATATTTTGGTTGCCCTCAAAAAGAACAATCAGAACACAGGGAGCGCATATATCGATAAAAAGCCGCAGGCATATTTTATCAGGGGCATTGGTCTTGTTACATCTTTGGATGACATTGAAAACATCGTTGTGAAAACCACAGATGAAGGCATACCTGTATTAATAAAAGATGTCACTACAGTGCAAATGGGCAGTGCACCCAGGTATGGGGCATTCATTGTCGACACATCTGGCGAAGCTGTCGGCGGTGTTGTAATGATGCTAAAAGGTAAAAATGCTTCCGAGGTTATTGATGGGGTAAAGGAAAGAATTGAATTAATAAAAAAATCCATGCCTGAAGGAATCGAAATTGAGGCCTTTTACGACCGAACAGAACTGGTAGATCGAGCAGTGGGCACTGTTTCTAAGAATCTTATAGAAGGAGGCCTGATCGTGATTTTTATCCTCATACTTCTTCTTGGTAATCTAAGGGCTGGGCTTATCGTTGCATCTGTCATACCGCTTTCAATGCTTTTTGCAATTTCACTGATGAATTTATTCGGTGTCTCAGGAAATCTAATGAGTTTGGGGGCCATTGACTTTGGTTTAATTGTGGATGGCGCCGTCATCATTGTCGAAAGCGTGGTGCGCCGCATCACGCAAAGCAAAACGCATCACCCCGGAGTTAAAATCTTATCACGTCAGCAAATGGACGGAGAAGTATTCGGCTCTGCAAAACGTATGATGAACTCTGCCACTTTTGGACAAATAATTATTCTTATCGTTTATCTTCCGATTCTTGCATTAGTTGGTATTGAGGGTAAAATGTTTCGCCCTATGGCCGAAACCGTTGCATTTGCAATTCTAGGGGCGCTCATTCTTTCCTTAACATATGTTCCTGTTGCATCGGCATTATTCCTGAGCAAAAAAACAGAACATAAACCCAATTTCTCCGATAAAATAATGAAACTTCTTCATAAATTGTTCGACCCTATTCTTAATTTCTCACTCCGGCACAAGATCGCAGTTGTTTGTGCTTCAGGTGCTCTTCTTATTGCCAGCATATTTTTATTTAACGCACTTGGTGGCGAGTTTATTCCTCAGCTTGAAGAAGGTGATCTTGCTTCAGGGGTAATGACTTTGCAAGGGGGATCATTATCAAATACGGTCGAAACTGTCGAAAAGGCTAACAAAATTCTGATGTCCAAATTTCCGGAAGTCGAACATGTTGTGTGCAAGATTGGTACAGGTGAAATACCGACGGATCCCACTCCGATGGAAACGGGAGATTATATTATTGTGATGAAGGACAAGAAAGACTGGACAACTGCCGAAACCCGTGTCGAAATGATGGAAAAAATGGAGGCCGAACTCTCATCATTAAAGGGTGTCGTCTTTACACTCCAGCAGCCGATTCAAATGCGTTTTAATGAATTAATGACCGGTTCCAAGCAGGACGTGGCAGTCAAAATCTTTGGCGACAATCTCGAAACGCTTGCCGAAAAAGCAAATGAAGTTGAGAAGTTGATCACCGGCGTCAAAGGGGTTGAAGATATCAATGTGGAAAAAGTCACTGGTTCTGGCCAGGTTCAAGTACGTTACGACAGAAAAAAAATAGCACAGTACGGCTTAAACATCGAAGATATTAACCAGCTTCTCAAAACAGCATTTGCCGGAAGTACCGCAGGCGTGGTATACGACGAAGAAAAGCGGTTTGACCTTGTTGTTCGTTTCGATAAACAATTCAGGGATAATATTGAGTATATAAAAAGTTTATATGTGCCTTTACCCAATGGCAATCAGATCACACTTGACCAGCTTGCCACTGTCGAAATTAAAACCGGTACTGCGCAGGTTTCCCGCGAAAGCACAAAACGCCGTATAACGGTCAGTTTTAATGTTCGCGGCAGGGATGTTCAGTCAATTATCGAACAGATCAGTCCCATGATTGACAAAGGCGTCAAAATGCCTCCAGGATATTATGTCACATACGGTGGCCAGTTTGAGAACCTTGTCGCCGCAAATGAAAGGTTATCTGTAGCGGTTCCTGTGGCTTTACTGTTAATATTCATTCTTCTGTTTTTTGCTTTCAAGTCATTAAAGCAAACCCTGCTCATTTTTTCCGCAGTTCCGCTTTCTTTGATTGGTGGCGTTGTAGCCTTGTACATAAGAGATATGAATTTCAGCATTTCCGCAGGCGTCGGATTTATTGCCTTATTTGGTGTTGCCGTGCTCAATGGCATTGTGCTCATTGCCGAATTTAACCGGCTCGAAAAAGAAGAAGGCATTACAGATATATATGAACGTGTCAAAAAAGGAATTAAATCCCGTTTTCGTCCCGTGTTGATGACGGCAGCTGTCGCATCTATGGGTTTTCTTCCTATGGCTCTTTCAACATCTGCCGGTGCTGAGGTTCAGAAACCCTTGGCAACTGTGGTTATTGGCGGGTTGATTTCTGCGACCTTTCTAACGCTTATCGTATTGCCGATTTTATACATTCTTTTTTCTGGCCGTAAGAAAGTAAAAATTGCCCCTGTCACAAATGCACTGTCTGTGCTAATTCTGTTAGGCTTGTTCTTTTGTTTTGGGCGCTCAAATGAACTTCAGGCGCAAACTGTCGTACCGAAATATTACACACTCGATCAGGCCGTACAGCAGGCACTAAGTAACAACGGTTATATAAAATCGTCTGCATTGCAGATTGAGTATCAGAAGAAACTCAAAACAGCAAGCGGAGTGTACGAAAAAACTAACATTGATTATTCTTACGGGCAAACCAATTCTTTTGCAAAGGATAACAACTTCTCAGTCTCACAAACCTTTCCTTCCGTATTTCAGAATGTCGGTCGCTGCAAGCTTGCAGGCGCTTATGTGAAGAATGCTGAATATGGTTTATCGCTTTCTAAAACCGAGATCATCAGCGATGTCAAATCCGTTTACTTTCAGCTTGCTTACAGCTATTCCCGGCTTAAATGGCTTGTTTACCAGGACTCGATTTACGCTAATTTTCTTAAAGCCGCAGAGTTGAAAAACCTGAAAGGGGAAAGTGCCCTTCTCGAAAAAGTAACGGCGCAAACTCGTTCAATGGAAATCAAAACCCTTATCAGTAAGGCAAAGTCTGACATACTGATTTTTAGTCAGAAATTGCAAACCCTGCTTAATTCAACGCAACCTGTCAGCATCTCCGACACGGTACTTCAAAAGATTGATTTCACTTTCAATGCCGATAGTTCAGCCGTTTCAGCCAATCCGTCTCTAGCAATAATGAAACAGCAGATTGAAATATCCAAAAGAGAAACTCAGATTGAAAAGTTGCAATTAATGCCCGATATAAGCATAGGTTATTTCAACCAGTCCAATAAAGACTTGAGTAGTGCTTATCGTTTTACTGGTATTCAGGCCGGCATATCCATTCCCCTGATTTTCGGCTCACAGTCTGCTAAAATTAGTGCATCGAAAGTCAATGAGCAAATTGCGCAAACCAACTTCGAGTACTATAACTCTGTTATCAAAAGCGAATTTCAAACTCTTTTGCAGCAATACCTGCAATTCAGGGCCAATCTTGATTATTACGAAAGCACTGCTATTCCTCAATCCGACCTAATAATTTTACAATCTGGCAAAAGCTATATGTCCGGCGATATTGATTATGTCGAATATGTCTTGAATCTCGATAAGGCACTTGAAATAAAATCAAATTATTTGCAAACATTGAATGATTACAACCAATCAATAATTGCGATCGACAAAATCTTAGGTAAAACTAATTAATCTAAAACGCAGAATTATGAACTTAATAAATAAAAATAAAATGAAAGCAAAAATGTTTTTTATCCTCCTTGCGGCATCATTGTTTGCAGCAGGTTGTGGTAGCAGCAATCAAACAGGAGAACACGAAGGTGAGCATGAAGAGCTTCCGCCCAATACCGTCGAAATGAACGATGCGCAGATCACATCCGCAGGCATTGAATTGGGCAGCATGGAGCAAAAAATGCTGAGCACCGAATTAAAAGTAAATGGGCTGGTCAATGTATCACCTCAAAACCTGGTTTCAATATCAGCCATCATGGGAGGGTACATCAAAAGCACCGGCTTGGTACCGGGCAGTCCGGTGTCAAAAGGACAAGTAATTGCTGTCATCGAAAACCCCGAATTTATCGAACTTCAGCGCAACTATCTTGAAAGCAAAAGCAAGCTTGAGTATGCCGAAGCCGAATACAACCGGCAAAAAGATTTATATAGGGAAAATGTGAACTCTGCCAAAACATACCAGCTTGCGGTGTCGGAATACAAAAGCCTTCAATCCACCGTATTTGCTTTGGAACAAAAATTAAAAATGATTGGCATTGACGCTAAAAAACTCGAAGTCGAAAAAATTTCCGGTTCAGTGCCTGTTCTTTCACCTATTAGTGGTTATGTGAAAACAGTAAGTGTCAATGTTGGAAAATATGTCAATGCCACCGACGTCATTGTTGAGATCGTGAACACCGAAAACCTTACCCTCGAACTCACCCTGTTCGAAAAGGATATTGATAAAGTAATGATCGGTCAGCAGATCAGTTTCAATATGCCAACACGCCCCGAAAACAAAATGGCAGCGGTCATTTATCAGGTCGGTAAGGCGATTAACACTGACAAAACCATCAAGGTCTATGCAACCGTCGAAAAAGAAGACAAGAATTTATTGCCCGGCATGTACATTAATGCCACCATTGATACTCGCAATGATTCTGTTTCAGCCTTGCCCGATGAGTCGGTACTTTCATTTGATGACAAGAACTACATTTTCATTTTTTATGAAAAGAAACCCGAAGGCGACAAGGTGGTCACATTGTACAAAGTGATTGAAGTAAAAAAGGGTATCTCTCAGGGTGGATATACAGAAGTGATACTGCCAAAGGATGTCGTTTTGCCTGAAGGCAAGATCGTGATTAAGGGTGCCTATAATTTACTGTCAGCAATGAAAAATGCAGGCGATATGGCTTGTTAATTCTACCGTTAATACTCATGAATTATGAAAGAGATCAAAGCAATCGTAAAACCTTTCAAGGTCGACAGCATTCTGGGTAAACTTCTCGAAGCCGGTTATCCAAACATTACCGTATCCTTGGGCGAAGGCACAGGAAGCTATACCGACGACACTGATGACGAACCGGCAAATTCAACCTGCTTTTCATTCACAAACGTCGAAGTGGTAAAAATTGAAATTGTTTGTCACGACACTGATGTCGAAAAGGTCGCTGGAATTATTTCCTCTCAGGGCCGCACCGGCAGTCCGGGCGATGGCATCATTTATATTACTGATGTCGTTAAATCCTTCCGTGTAAAAACGGGCACTGAATTATTTTTTTAAATAATGTACTATGTTTCTTCTGTCCATTACCAAAGCCATCTGTCATACAGGATTTTCATTCCTGTATGACAGGCTTAGGTTTTCAATTTTTTTTTCATCCTTTAAGCAAGTTGCGTATTTGTTGCCCGTTCTTATTCTGATGTTTTGCTATAAAAGCTATTCTCAAACCGCTTATCGCACAGCCAACGGCTATGTCTTGGCAGCAGGCAATTATAACGACTCAGCCTTTTTTGCAGAAAGTCATAAACTTGCATTCGATTATGATCCGGTCAACAGCACTATAAATGGCAGCCTGAACCTTCAAACCTTTACAAGTGGAATAACCTTTATTGATAGCATACTTTCCTCCAAAAACAGGCTGGTGATGTTTAATGGGTACATCCCTGTAGATTTTCTCACATGGGACCATCTTGAATACAATCTTGATATCCCTTTAGAAATAAAACTCAATAACATTAAGATCAATACCCTGTCGAAAATGAAATTTAGTCATGCTGATAAATTAATGAATTATACTTGCATCTTGCAAGCATCGTTTAATCTCAAATTATCAGAATTTAATATTAATGTCCCGGAAGCAGTAGGTTCAGATATCAGCGTTCAATTCCTTCAGTTAATTTTAAGGAGGACTCGAAAATAATAATTAAAACGTCTTATTTTTCAGTATATTCGAAAGATCAAATTCATTCTAACAATGAAAAAGTACAAACTTAATAATCTTGATTGTGCTTCATGTGCTTCTAAAATTGAAGATCACCTGTCAAAAATGGATGAGGTAAAATTCGTAAATGTGAATTTCCCTAATTACTCTATGGTGATTGACACTGATGACATCGAAAAGGTCAAAAGAGTCATCAAAAAATTGGAACCCGAAGTCGAGGTAACAGATTTTGAAACTCTCGAAAACTCTGATTCAGAAAGTGAATTTGCCGAAAACAAATGGACAATAATCAAAGCTTCTGCCGGTCTTATTCTTATGCTGGTAGGAATTGTTTTCGACAAAGAAATTCACAGCACGCCTTACCATCTTGCCGAATACGCTATATACATTACTGCCTATATCATCGTAGGATGGAAAGTGATCTTTATGGCCGTAAAAAACATCATTCGGGGCCAGGTATTCAATGAGCATTTCTTGATGTCAATCGCCACCATCGGTGCATTGGCCATACATCAGATGCCCGAAGCGGTAGCCGTAATGCTGTTTTATGTAGTGGGTGAACTATTCCAGGATATTGCAGTCAATCGCTCCCGGAAATCAATCAAAGCATTGCTCAAAATAAAACCGGACTACGCAAATTTATTGGTAAATGATGTTGCAACAAAGGTCACACCGGAAAGCATAACGGTTGGTGATACGATTATAGTAAAGGTCGGAGAAAAAATTCCTCTTGATGGTGAAATAATTGACGGCGATTCTTATGTTGATACTTCTGCATTAACCGGCGAAAGTGCACCCCGTAAAGTAAAAAAAGATGATGCTGTTCTGTCCGGTATGATCAATCAAACCGGTGTGCTTATTATAAAGGTCACCAAAATATTCAGCGAATCATCAGTATCAAAAATCTTGGAACTGGTCGAAAACGCATCATCCAAAAAAGCCGAAACCGAAAAGTTCATCACCACATTTGCCAGATACTACACGCCCGTGGTTGTCATCGGAGCCTTGTTGCTGGCTGTTTTACCGCCTCTGTTATTCGGCGGGCAAACATTCGCCGATTGGATATACCGTGCGCTTGTGGTATTGGTTATTTCCTGCCCGTGTGCTTTGGTAATAAGTATTCCGTTAGGATATTTCGGAGGCATAGGCAGCGCTTCCCGTAAAGGAATTCTTGTCAAAGGCTCAAACTTTCTCGATGCATTAACAAAGGTGAAAACCGTAGTATTTGATAAAACAGGCACGCTCACAAAAGGAGAATTTAAAGTTTCTGAGATTGTCACTTCAAACGGTTTTTCAAAAGAAGAGATATTGGAATATGCTGCTTATGCCGAAACCAATTCAAACCACCCTGTCGCCAAATCAATATCTGATGCTTTTGGAAAAAATAAAGATAACAGCAGGATAAAACAGGTCGAAGAAATCTCCGGGTACGGCATAAAAGCTGTAATTGACGGCAAGTCCGTTCTTGCCGGCAACGACAAATTGCTGCATAAGGAAAACATCCTTCACCCGGTTTGCAACGTCGAAGGAACGGTGGTACATATTGCTGTTGATAATGCTTATGCCGGGTACATCATTATTTCTGATTCGCTGAAAGACGATGCCATTGAAGCAATAGAAAAACTCAAAGCTAAGAACATTCAAACCGTGATGCTCACCGGCGATAACAAATATGCCGCTGCGGCTTATGCCCGGAAATTGAACATTGATAAATACTTTTCCGAACTCCTGCCCGAAGATAAAGTAAAGCACATCGAAGATTTAATTGCCGGAAGTATAGGGGGGAAAGTAGCATTTGTCGGTGATGGGATAAATGATGCGCCTGTTCTTGCCCGTGCCGATGTGGGAATAGCTATGGGCGCTCTGGGTTCCGATGCCGCCATCGAAACTGCCGATGTAGTGCTCATGACCGATTCGCCTTCCAGGGTCGCCATTGCAATTGATGTGGCGAAGCGAACAAGAAACATAGTCTGGCAGAACATCTTTTTTGCAATGGGTGTAAAACTTATTTTTATAGTGCTGGGCGTAATCGGCATTGCCAATATGTGGGAAGCCGTTTTCGGCGACATGGGAGTAGCTCTGATTGCCGTATTCAATGCCTTTCGTATATTAAAATCAAAGTGAATTTCTTAGGGAACAACAAAAATGCAACACCATGTTTGAAAAAATATATCCTGTTGCTTTTATTATCCTTTACTTTGTTATTGTCTTTATAGTCCCTTCCGTAAGGGTTAAGCGCAAAACAGGCATCAATCCCTATGTATTTAAAAAATCAGCTTCTGCCCACGATTATTTGGGTAAAGTATCTGCACCCATTACTTCATTAATACTTATCGTGGCATTATGCAATCTCGTTTTCCCTGCTTCATACCGGTATTTTGCGCCGTTTACATGGCTTGAATTTAACCTGCTGAAATTTGCAGGGTTATTTCTCATTCATATTTCGTTACTATGGATAGTAATAGCGCAGTTTCAAATGAGCAGTTCATGGCGTATAGGTATCGATCAATCAGCAATAACTGAACTCAAAACGGGAGGACTTTTTTCCGTCTCCCGCAACCCTGTTTTTTTAGGGATGATAATTACGCTCACGGGCATATTTTTTATACTTCCCAATGCCATAACGCTTCTTACTGTCGTTTCTTCCACGCTTCTTTTTCAGGTACAGGTAAGGCTCGAAGAAGAATATCTTTCAAAAGTGCACGGTACGTCTTACAGGGATTATTGTTCAGATGTGAACAGATGGCTTTAGCGCTGCACATGACATTAAAAAATTAATATTTTCCATTAATGAAAACCGAAACAAAACTGAAAATAAAAAAGTACCTGCCCTGGGTTGTAAGGGTCATAATATTCTTGATATTCATGGTATCTGGCATCGCCAAACTGATCCCTGTCTGGGCATTCGAAAAACAAATTGTCGATCTTGGAATCACTTCATGGTGTTATGCACCATATTTGGCAAGGCTTATCATTGCTTTTGAAATAGCTATCGGCATAGCTATCCTGCAACCGCATTACATTAAAAAAATAGTTATCCCTGCGACCATCCTGCTTTTGCTTGCTTTTTGCATCCATCTCATGATCTTAATGGTACAGCATGGTGCGATGAGTGGCAATTGCGGTTGTTTTGGGCAATTGATACCAATGTCACCCCTTGAGGCATTCATTAAGAACATTGTCACAATTGGCTTATTGATTTACCTGTACCTCAATGTTGTCAGAGATAAAGAAAAAGGAAAAAACAAGTTCATTTATTTGGTACTGATTTATCTTGCTTCGGCTTTGATCATGTTCATGTTTTTCCCGTTTTGTCCCTGCAAAGATTCCGCATTGGTAGATCAAAAGGTCGTCTTGGTTGATACGATCAAACACACTAAAAATTCTTTGGATTCAACAATCAGTATTACTGAAAAACAGGCTGTCATATATCAGGAAAATTCTGAAAGAAATAATGAAATCAATAATGCAGACAGCCCTGTACAGCCCGTTGAGAGCGGTCCCAATAAAATAAAATCCCGGTTCAGTGAATTTACATCATTTGGCAATGAAACAGTCAATCTCGATGAAGGTAAAAAGATACTCTGTTTTTTTGTACCGGGCTGCGATGAATGCAGGGAAGCGGCTAAGCAAATTAATCTTTTATCCAAAGAAATTCAGCTTCCGCCTGTCTATATTCTCTTCATGAACGAGGAAGTTGATAAAATTCCCGACTTCTTTATCGAAGCAAATTGCAAATTTCCATACACCGTCATTGATATCCCGACTTTTTGGGGACTATTTGGCGCAAATGCCAATACGCCCGGTGTATTTCTGTTATGGAATGGAAATATAATTCGCTTTTACGAAGGGGGTGAAAATAACAAATTCAATCCCGTAGATCTCCGAAAGGCCATAGTTCAATCTTAATGCTGTTATATAAAATGCTAAAAAAACCTGAACCGCCGCTTTTGCGATGGCTCAGGTTTCTAAGGTACACCTGTGGTGTAACAAACTCTAAAAATTACAAACTGTCATACATCTCAATGATGCGGATGACAATTCGTATGCGTATTCCTCAACTGACACATTTGCGACATCACCAGGTTAAGATCGGCGTTTGGAGTATTGTACGTGCATGTTTGCCAATTCATATCCATTCCGTTGCCGCAATTTGTCATACAACAATTCTGCGAATTCATTCCATTACCTGTATTCATCATGCTGTTCATGCAATACGTAAATGTCGAGTCACTTGAATGATAGCAATGATCATAATAATTTGACCCTGTTGTATTATGCATACCATTACAATAGATCAACGAATCATTGTATGTATTTGCATGAGTGTAGGCCGACTTCAAACTAACTATCAGCGATTGTTGGTCCGGTGTAACAGTATTCGCGGGAGTTTCAGTTTTGCTTTTCGCGCAACTAATAAACGTTGTTATTGCAATAGCTGTTACAATTATTAAAAAAAACTTCTTTTTCATATAAGTATGATTAATAAAAATTAATAAAATAAACTATCTCTCATTTGCCAATAGAATCAGGCAAAAGCAGTTTTCAAAGTCTGAAAACTTCAATAAAAAAATCTTTAAAATAAAGAGATAGATTGGGGGGCTTGATTAATAGACCTAATGAATTCAAGGGAGCAATGCTCACATCAAAAGTAGAAGTATTTAAAAAAGGATGAAAATCATGAGGTACAATCACACATCTGTCTTTGCAGCATGTTTCATAACTATCATTAATTTTTATGTATTTTACTTTATGACTGCACGGCAATTTACATTTACACCACTCACTATTGGTTGTTTTGTAAATAGCAAATGCCTTATTACCACACGAGCAACGGTCAATAAAAATGCCATTGGTTGATACCAATAAAACAATGATAATTGTAAAATTCAATATCTTACGTGGCATGTAAATACATTTAAGCACAAAGATACCTAAAACTATTCGTTTTTTCAAATTTGTTTTCAGAAATAACAATAGTTTAATATTAAAATCTTGTCTGAAACTAAGAGATTAGCCACAATTGATTTTTGACTAAGAGCTTTGCTTCATTAAAGCCCATATTATCAAGCCCATCCAAAATTTATCAACAATCCTAAAAAAATGCAGTTCTCGTAGTATTTTTGTACATCCCTTTCGCATTTTTGCCACATTAAAAAGGACGTTTTATGACAAGGACGGTAACTCAACCTATGCACATTCATCTCTTTGAAGAGATTATAAAAGGCCGATTCCGGCCCTTCCTGCCCAGATATTCAGATTCCCTGGAATTGAAAAATATTTTATTGGAAGCACAGACGCAAACCGTGGCCACCCTCGGCCCGAATGAAGATGTTGAAGCTTTTATTTCAGATACGGATTTTCTGACCTTTGGATTTAAAGATGTTTCAGATTTTGATATTACACAGAAAGCTTTGCCTGGCGGCAAGACCGGAATAGTTGTCACACCAAGAAAAGTCTATGAAGGTCGTGAGGTTTTGGATATTCCAAATTACACTTCGTTTAAAACAAATGTTTTCCTGGAGATGGTCATGGATGAGTTTGAGCGACTGAAAATCCGGGCGGAGAAAAAGCTTGAAATGACTGAAGACAGGAAAGAGATTGCTGTTTATGCAGAAAAGCATGTTACAAAGGCCAAGAAACTTTTTTATGATGCTAAACTCCTGCTTAACGATAACCATCACAGGGATGACATTTACATACTGCTTGCTCTGAGTATGGTTCTTATTCGCACTGTACTCTTTTACCAGAAGTTTTTCAAGCAATTTCTTGTTTTGCCCCCTGATAATCCCGAACAACTCAAAGCTGAATTATTCAGCAGTATCGCACTCGGCAGATTGAAGGTTCTCTTTAACATGAATGGATCGGGCTATTGCTCGTACATTAAAAAGTCTTACTTACAGAAACCAGATACGCATGACGGCAATGTGGAGGAACCCTGCGACAATGGCTCCGAGACTTTTTCTGAAAAAAAGTCTTTGCAACAGGAACGTGGAACACAAAGCTATCATCCTGCTAAATGGAACGGCCAGGCTAATGTTTTGATGGATCTGTTCATCCAGTTGACCGAAGAAATCAAGGTATCCGGCAAACCCATTTTGGAGACCTCACCCGAGAATCTCCGTGAACTCATCATGGAGTTCTTTGTTGACAAGGACAGCAAGAGGTTCAGCTATCACACTGTCAATACCAACCTGAAATCCTATCGCACCGATAAGCGGATTAAGCCGAAAAGTCCGAAAAAGATTGATGTCAAAAGCATCATTTCCAAGCCAGATAAGGAATAGCTCAATTTTTCACTTCAAAAACAGGCAAAAAAGTCTTTTTTTAGCCCTGAGACCTTTTTAAGACCAAAAGACTTTTTTTCCGCCTGTATTATTGCATCGGTTTTAGTTGCAACGAACCATTAACCGATTGTCAAACTTTTAATACCAAAAAAAATATGGATGTTATCACTATTGAATGTGATGCCTTCAGGGCTATCATAGAACGAATAAACAACCTGGAAAGCAGGTTTGCTGAAATTGTAAACAAAGCCAACTACCCTCTTTCAGAGCGCTGGCTGACCAATGAAGAAGCATGTAAGGTACTGGATTGTTGCAAGCGCACCTTGCAAACCTACCGTGACGAAAGAAAGATACCGTTTACAGCGATTGGTCACAGATACTATTACAGGGCTGCTGACATTGAAAAATTATTCAATAAGTTACTCAACGATCTTAAAGGCTTTTAAGGAGGACAAAAATGAAAGAAGTAACTATTTTTAAGAACTTCAATGAAGCCCTGGAGAATCTTCCGGTGGAAGACGTGATCGGGCGCATTCGATCAGAAATGTACCGCAATCAGGTGGAACAGCTCCGGCAACTGCTGGCCGATGGAAAAAAGAAGGAATACACTGAAAAGAAAAAGTTTTTGCCCGCTTTTACTCCTTGCGGGACTTTTTCCCAGGGCCGGAAAATCGAAACCCTGGAATCGTACTCCGGGATTCTGATCCTGGATATTGATAAGCTCACGGCCCCTGAGCTAGAACAAGCAAAAGAAAAGGCGGGTTCAGAAAAATACACCTTTGCTATGTTTATCAGCCCCGGAGGGAACGGACTGAAAATCCTTGTGAAAGTGAGCACCGGCAGAGAGCACCATTCCGCAGCCTTTACCCAGGTAAAAGCGCATTACGAAAGTATCCTTAGTGTACCCGTTGACAAAAGCGGGCGTGATGTTTCTCGACTTTGCTTTTTATCCTATGATCCCGGGGCCCTGCTGAACATAGATTCCAAGCCATTTCCTGTGAATACCAATCTATCCCTTGAAAAGGATATACAAAAGGTAGTTGAGCAGATTGAGAACGCCAGGTTGGACATGACCAGCGACTATGCCACTTGGCGAAACATCGGATTTGCCCTGTGTGATGCCCTGGGAGAATGCGGAAGGGGTTATTTTCATAAACTCAGCCGCTTTAACATGGATTACAACACCGAAATCTGCAATGATCAGTACACAAAATGCTTGCAAAGCACCGGCTCCGGCATCAGTATCCGCACGCTGTTCTTTATGGCTAAAAGTCACGGTATTGACATTTCGCCGGTCGAAAGGAAGTACCCTGAAATGTTCGGAAATAAGCCAGAAGAAAAGAAAGAAGAGAAAAAGCCGAAGATTGCGACCAACAAGTTCCACATGGCAAAGCGCTATTTGGAGAAGCACTACGAAATCCGCTACAATGAAGTGTCTACACAGTTTGAGTACCGGGAGAAAGGTAGTGAAGATTACCAGGCGCTGAATGAGAACAGCATCTTTATAAGAATGCAGCTGGATGGATTGAACCTAAGCTTGAATAACCTGGTAGCTTTCCTGAAATCTGACTTTGTGAGCCACTACAACCCCTTCCTGGAGTATTTTGAAAGCTTGCCTGAATGGAATCAACAGACAGATCACATACAATTTCTGGCAAGTTTTGTTAAGGTGCGTAACGAAGAGCGCAGCCGTTTTGACAAGCATTTCAAAAAGTGGCTGATCCGAACAATCAAGTGTGCCCTGGTTGATGATTATTTCAACAAACAAGCCTTTATTCTGGTACATGACCAACAGAACAGCGGAAAATCAACTTTCTGTCGTTTTCTCTGTCCTCAAAGGTTGAAGAATTACATTGCGGAAAACCTTTCTGTGGACAAGGACAGCCGGATTCTTCTTACCACAAACCTTATCATTAATCTGGATGAGCTCTCCACCCTCTCCCGGGTGGAAATAAATGCACTCAAAAGTCTTTTCTCTAAGGACAAAATCAATGACCGTCTTCCCTATGACCGCAGGAACTCTATTATTCCACGCCGGGCCAGTTTCATCGGTTCTACAAACCAGACCGAGTTCCTGAACGATGAAAGCGGCAGCGTTCGTTGGCTGTGCTTTGTAATTGAGGAGATTGATTGGTCATACAAAGACAAGGTGGATATTGATCTGGTGTACTCTCAGGCTTGGTACTTATTCAAGAATGGTTTTGTTTGCGACCTTACGAGGGAAGAAATCTTAGAAAACGAGGAGTACAATCGCCAGTTCCATATTGTAACTTCGGAAAAAGAGCTGATTGAAAAATATTTGGAGCCAGCTACTGAAGAAAAACATAACCGGTTTATGACAGCGACAGAAATTTTAATTCACCTTGCAGAAAAAACTGATAATAAAGTCAGATTGAGCGCCGTGCAAATTGGTAAATCATTAAAGTTGTTGGGCTTTGCTCGGGACAAAGCTGGTCCGAACCGCATTTATGGATATTATATCTGTGAAAAAATACCTTAAAAGCAGATTTTATGTTACCCATCTTACCACAAATACAGCAAATGCAGCAGGAATAAGTTATTCAGGGTGGGTAAGATGGTTTTTGGCGGGTAGGAAGAATAATGATCCTACCCGCTTTCAGTAGCTCGCTGGATAAGGAAGGGCAAGAATAAGGGTAAGATGGGTAGGATAAAAGAGTGTTTTAAGCAAAAAGATCACAATTATTTTATCCAGAAAAAATAATCAAAGTGATTTTGAAGTGCAATCAAAGTAATTTTTGAGTGCATTACGAGTAAGTATTTGAGGATTTAGTAAAATTCAGTAGAAAAATGCAGTTAATAAAATTAAAACGTATACTTTTGAAGGACACTTAATTCAAATTTTGAATTTTGCGAGTAATTGCCTATTAATTTTGTACATGTAGTACCTTATGACCAACAGAAACGAACTGGAAAAGAAGCTTTGGAGTACTGCTGACAAGCTCCGAAATAACATGGATGCTGCCGAATATAAGCATGTAGTGTTGGGATTGATTTTTTTGAAGTACATCTCTGATGCCTTCGATGATATTGTTCATCATTTTGTTGAAGAAATTGGTGAATCATGGGAAAAGGATACCGCCGGAGTTAAGGATATCTGCCTTTCTGAATCTGTTTTTTACGTTCCACCTTCATCACGCTGGAGTTATTTACAAGGCCGTGCTAAATTACCAACAATCGGAAAGGATATTGACGATGCGATGGATGCTATCGAAAAAGACAATCCTTCACTCAAAGGGGTTTTGCCTAAAGATTATGCAAGACCGGCACTCGATAAGCAACGTTTAGGAGAACTCATTGACCTTATTGGTACAATTGCTTTGAATAGTAACGGAAACAATAAGGGGAAGGATGTTTTAGGATTTGTTTTTGAGTACTTTCTCGGGCAGTTTGCCGATGCTGAAGGTAAAAAAGGCGGACAATTTTACACTCCATCATGTATAGTGAAATTATTGGTTGCTGTTCTTGCACCTGAAGCTGAAAAGCGAGTTTACGATGGTTGCTGCGGAAGTGGAGGAATGTTTGTACAGAGTGAACGGTTTATTGAACTGCACGAACACAGGAAAGGGAAAATATCTATATACGGACAGGAAAGCAATCCGACTACCTATAAGTTGGCGAAAATGAACCTTGCCATTCGGGGTATTGAAGCAAAGATTGAATTGGGCGATACTTTCATGAACGATAAATTCCCGGAATTGAAAGTGGATTACATCCTAGCAAATCCTCCGTTTAATGTGAGCGACTATAATATTAATCCGGCTGAAACGCATAAATGGAAATACGGCATTCCCCCAAGTGGCAATGCAAACTACGCATGGTTGCAACATTTCCTGAGCAAACTTGCCCCTAATGGATCAGCTGGAATAGTACTGGCAAATGGAAGCATGAGTAGTGATACAGCTACGGAAGGTCAAATCCGTCGTGAGTTAGTGGAAAATGATCAGATTGATTGCATGGTATCTCTTCCGCCACAATTGTTCTACAATACTCAAATTCCGGCTTGCTTGTGGTTTTTATCCCGCAATAAAACAAACAGTAAGTTTCGTAACCGAAGTAACCACATACTGTTCATTGATGCACGAGAATTAGGCTCCATGATTAGCCGAAAACAAAAAGAATTGACTGAAACAGATATTGAGAAAATAGCTGACACTTACCATAATTGGAGGGGGAAAGACTGGGAAACGAAGTATAAAGATATTCCCGGATTTTGTAAATCAGCCAGTATAGAAGAAATACGAAAGAACAATCATATCCTTACACCTGGAAGGTATATTGAGTTTAAAGAAGCAGAAGACGACGGGCAGGAATATTCCGTAAAGATGAATCAACTGACCACTGCACTCCGGGAGCAGATGGACAAAAGTCAGAAAATGGATTTGGAGATAAAAAAACAATTAGCAAAAATTGGGATAGAGTTATGATGTATTTTTTGAGGTCACAAATTGTGACCACTTAATAAATGACTATGGCAAAAGAATTATACCTGATTCCTCAGAAAGAAATAGAAAATAGAATCTTTACGTTGCGTTCTGTGCAAGTGATGATAGATAAGGATTTGGCGGAAATGTACAACGTTGAAACCAAAGTATTAAACCAGGCTGTAAAGCGGAATTTAGAACGATTTCCAGAATTATTCAGATTTCAATTGACTGAATCTGAGAAAAACGAACTGGTCACAAATTGTGACCGGTTCAAAAATCTGAAACATGCCTCAACCTTGCCGTATGCCTTTACCGAGCAGGGCGTTGCCATGCTTTCGGCAGTATTGCGTAGTGATACAGCAGTAAGAGTGAGCATACAAATCATTAATGCGTTTGTGGAGATGCGGAAGTTGCTCATGACTAATGAAACCCTTTTCCACCGAATAGATAAAATGGAACTCAAACAAATTGAATCCGACCAAAAGTTTGAGCAAATTTTTAAAGCATTAGAAAACAAGGCCAAACAACCAAATACGGGGATTTTCTTTGATGGGCAGGTTTTTGATGCCTGGGTTTTTATCGCCGGCCTGATACGTAAAGCCCGGAAGTCAATTATTCTTGTTGATAATTACGTTGACGAAACGGTACTGACATTGTTTGCCAAAAGAAAAAAGGGAGTGCAACTTACAATATTCACAAAGGAAATAAACAAAGAGCTGGAACTTGATATAAAAAAGCACAATGCACAATACGATGCAGTAACGGTGAAAATATTGAAACAATCACATGACCGTTTCCTGATTATTGATGAAACCGAGCTTTATCATATCGGTGCATCCCTTAAAGACCTTGGCAAAAAGTGGTTTGCTTTTTCAAAAATGGATGCTGAAGCAATAAACCTGCTCGAAAAATTAAAAGGGAATAAATGAGTGACTGGAAAACCATAGTCCAAATTAACGATGATAGTTTAAGGTTTGTTTCTAAAATCTTAGATTCATACATAGGTACTAAATTTGATCCACTTTTTATTCAATTTTACACGTTAAATATTAACAGAAGATTGGTTTTTATTCAAAAAGGAATAAGCCCCCATTTAACTGAAATTGAAATAAAACCACAATTGGAACTGCCAATAGGAATTTTGTTGAGATCTGCGTGTCTGGACATACTTCAGTATGGATATATTATAAAATGCCTGGATGATGTTAAAATAGGCAATCCTCCACAACCGGATGTTATTCCAGATTATAGCAGTTTTAATAGTGAATTAAAAAAAGTGTTTTCTGGAAATATTAAGAATCAAATTGATGATTATAAAGCGTTGAAAGATGTTGGAATGCTGAGTGATGCAGAGTTTATAGAAAAAGAGCGTAAATTTCAAGAAGATTTCATTTGGTTGTACAATAATAATGACATAGAACAATCATGTCCCACCAGAAAAATATTTAGAATCCTTAAAAATGATTCAAAATACGATGTGTTCAGTAATATTTTTGAGGATTATTCATATTATTCAAAACTAGAACATTTTGGAATTTTATCATGGATATTCACAATACCTGAGAAGGAAAATATACCACTCATTTTGCATAGAATAAAACGGAATTTAATGACAATTCTTCACATTTATAAAATCAGTTTTGTTTATCTACAAAGGAATGATAATGATATAGCAGTATTGGAGGAATGGTCGAACCAGCTTAGTAACTTGAACGAATATAAATGACCGACTGGAAAACATATAAACTTGGAAATTTAATAGAAGTAAAACACGGTTTTGCGTTTAAGGGTGAATTTTTTTCAGATGAACCTACTAATGATATTCTTTTAACTCCAGGCAATTTCAAAATAGGTGGTGGATTCAAAACTGACAAATTCAAATTCTACAATGGGGATTATCCAGATGATTATGTTTTGAAAGAAGGTGATATAATAATAACAATGACTGACTTGAGTAAAGCGGGAGATACACTTGGGTATTCTGCTAAAATCCCTTCTCATAATGGTATTCGATATTTACATAATCAGCGGTTAGGATTGGTAAAATTCAAATCAAATGAAATTGACGAAAACTTTCTTTATTGGATTTTGCGAACGCAGCAATATCAATATTACATAGTAGGTTCTGCAACTGGCTCAACAGTTCGACATACCTCGCCAACTCGTATTTATAATTATGAGTTTGAAGCACCACAAGATATAAAAGTTCAGCGATCCATTGCCTCAATCCTCTCCTCACTCGACAACAAAATCGAACTCAATCTTCAAATGAACCAAACTCTGGAAGCTATGGCACAAGCCATTTTTAAGGAGTGGTTTGTGGAGTTTAATTTTCCGGGATTTGATGGGGAGTTGGTGGATGGGTTGCCGAAAGGGTGGAGAAAAGGTACTTTGGACGAAATTATTGTCGTTAAGGGAGGAACCACTCCAAGTACTACAAAAGCAGAATTTTGGGATGGAGAGAATTATTGGACAACACCGAGGGATTTATCAAATTTGCGATCACCTGTATTACTCAACACAGAAAGAAAAATTACCGAAGAAGGGGTAAAACAAATTAGTTCAGGCATTTTACCCAAAGGAACATTATTGCTCTCTTCAAGAGCGCCTATTGGTTATCTTGCAATTTCACAAATACCTGTTTCTATTAACCAAGGATATATTGCAATTCAGGGGAAGTCTGTTTCAAATATATTTATGCTTTTCTGGTTGAATCAAAACATGAATGCTGTTAAAGGAAGAGCAAACGGCTCAACTTTTCAGGAAATCAACAAATCAAATTTTCGTCAAATTGAGGTTATTATCCCAGAGCCTGGGGTGCTCAAACAGTTTGATAATATTGCTAACCCAATTTTTGAAAGAATAGTTGCTAATGAAATAGAGAATCAATCTTTAACTCAAAGCAGGGATACATTATTGCCAAAATTAATGAGTGGAAAAATTGAAATAAAAGTATGAACCCTATCACCGAAAACGAAGTAGAACAAATTGCTATCCGATATCTTCAGGAATTGGGCTACTCCTATCTTTTAGGGCCGGATATTTCGCCTGATGGAGTTAAACAGGAACGGCTGTACAACGAAGTTATACTTGTTTCTCGTTTGAGAAATGCTATTGATAAACTCAATCCTTCCATTCCTGCCGATGTTAAAGAGGATGCGCTTAAAAAAGTATTGCGCAACGATAGTCCCAATGCCCTGGTCAATAATGAAAACTTTCACCTTTACCTTACCGAGGGTATTGATGTAGAAGTAAGAACCAACGATGGAATCAGAGGGGATAAGGTATATGTGGCAGATTTTAATGAGCCGGAAAACAATGAATATTTAGTAGTCAATCAGTTTACAGTTATTGAAAACAACCAGAATAAACGCCCAGACCTGATAATATTCATTAATGGTTTGCCCTTGGTGGTCATTGAATTGAAAAACCCTACGGACGAACTGGCCACTGTAAAAACTGCGTTCAATCAGTTGCAAACATACAAACAGGCAATTCCATCATTATTTACATACAACGAATTACTTATCGCCAGCGATGGCTGGGATGCAAAATTCGGAACTTTAACGAGCGACTGGAGCCGCTTCAGCAGTTGGAAAACTAAGGATGGAGTTAAAACCGAAGATAATCTGCAACCCCAAATGGAGGTGATGTTCAATGGAATGTTGAATAAAATAACCTTGCTTGATCTTATCAGGCATTTCATTGTTTTTGAAAAAAGCAAAGAGAAAACCTTAAAGAAAGTTGCAGCCTATCACCAATATTATGCGGTAAACAAAGCAGTAAGCACGACACAGCTTGCGTGCATGGAAACAGGAGACCGCAGGGCCGGTGTTATCTGGCACACACAGGGCAGCGGAAAGAGTTTAAGCATGGTTTTCTATTCGGGAAAACTCGTTCTTGCTCTTGATAACCCTACAATAGTGGTTTTAACAGATCGAAACGATCTGGACGACCAGCTTTTCGATACATTCTCAAGCTGTCAGCAATTACTACGGCAAGAACCACAACAAGCTGAAGACAGAAAACATTTACGAACTATATTGAGTGTCGCCTCCGGCGGTATCGTGTTTACTACCATTCAGAAATTTATGCCTCTGGATGAAGACATTCTTGGAAATTCAAATAATATTCAGGAACCTAATGTAAAATATATCGGCGCTGAAATCGCAGCATTAAGCCTTCGCAGAAATATTATTGTCATTGCTGATGAAGCCCACCGTAGTCAGTACGATTTTATTGATGGTTACGCAAAGCACCTGAGAGATGCCTTGCCGAATGCTTCATTTATTGGATTTACCGGAACTCCTATTGAAAGCAGTGACCGGAATACACAGGCAGTTTTCGGAAATTACGTGGATATATATGACATCCAGCAAGCTGTTGAAGATAATTCAACGGTTCCAATTTATTATGAAAGCCGCCTGGCTAAAGTCCATTTTGAAGAAGACGAGAAAGCCACCATTGACGAGCAGTTTGAAGAAGTTACTGAAGGTGAAGAACTAACACAACGCCAGCAACTAAGGGCTAAATGGACAAGACTGGAAGCGATTGTTGGTAATCCAAATCGTATAAAGAAAATCGCTGAGGACCTGGTTAATCATTTTGAGCAGCGTAACTCCGTGTTGGACGGAAAGGCTATGATCGTTTGCATGAGCCGTAGAATATGCGTTGAAATGTACGATGCCATTATCAAGATACGCCCTGATTGGCATAGTGATGATGACGATAAAGGTTTTATTAAGGTTGTTATGACGGGTTCATCCAGCGACGTGCTCCACATGCAGCCACACATCCGCAACAAAGAGCGCAGGAAAGCTATTGGAGAGCGCTTAAAAAATCCGGCAGATAGTCTGAAATTGGTAATTGTCAGGGATATGTGGCTTACCGGATTTGATGCGCCTTGTCTGCACACTTTGTATGTAGATAAACCAATGAGAGGCCATTCTTTGATGCAGGCCATTGCCAGGGTTAACAGGGTTTTCACGGATGATAAACGAGGAGGATTGGTTGTAGATTATTTGGGCATTGCACAGGAATTGAAACAAGCATTAGCAGAATACACCGCAAGTGGTGGAGAAGGAAGGCCAACGCTGGATCAGGAGGTAGCCGTTGCAAAAATGCTGGAATACTACGAAGCTATTGATTATCAGTTGCGTCATTTCGACTGGAAAAAATTCTATACGCTCACACCGGAAGAAAAGCTCCGGTACATTCCATTAATTGTGGATTATATTTTCAGTCAGGAAAACGGTGAACAATCATTTGTTGAGAATACTAAGAATCTGCTGAAAGTGTTTGCTATTTCTGTACCACACGAAAAGGCAATGGCCATCCGGGATAATGTCGCATTATTCCAGGCTATCAAAGCACGATTGGTAAAAATAGCAGATCAAAATGAAGGTGGTAAAACCGATGAGGAAATAGAAACGGCCATTAAGCAAATCATTTCCGAGGCAATTACTGCCGAGAAGGTCATTGATGTTTTTGATGCCGCCGGAATCAAAAAGCCAAACATCGAAATTCTCGATGAACGGTTTTTGCAGGAATTGTTAAACATGCCACACAGGAACCTGGCCGTGGAACTGCTGAAAAAGCTACTCAAAGACGAAATTCGACAGCGTACTAAAATCAACCTTGTGGAGAGCCGGAAATTCTCCGAAATGCTTGAGGATGCCATTAAACGATATCATAACGGAATGATTGATACTGTTGAGTTTCTTGAAAAGGTTTTAATCCCGTTGGCAAAAGAGATCAAAGATTCAGATCGAAGGGGAGAAACACTTGGACTGGATTTCAGGGAATATGCTTTCTATACTGCCCTGGAAGTAAATAATAGTGCTGTCTCCATCTTAGGCGACGAAACACTGCGCCACATTGCCAAGGAGCTTCTGGAAAGTGTCCGCAACAATACTACCATTGACTGGACAATAAAAGAAAGTGTACAAGCTACTTTGCGAAGAAATGTTAGGCGAATACTTCGTAAACACGGCTACCCGCCGGATATGCAGGAGAAAGCGGTGGAGACAGTGATAACACAAGCTAAGATGTTGGCGGATGATTTAGTGAATGTAAAATCAACTTGAGATGGAGAAAGCGTTTATTTTTATTGATGAATTTGGAATATTGCAATCACTAATTGAAATTGTAGAGAAGAGGAAAATTTAGCACTGCCCTTTTAAAATTTCATACTTTCTGAAGGTTTAAACCTCCCATTCGCCCTCGCCTCTCCTTCCTTCACCTCAATTATCACATCCACATCATGTGCAAACTGATTCTGTCCCCGGAACTGGCCATTCTTTGTTGAGTGGAAGATGAAAATAAATGCTGTTCCAGAGTTCTCTTTCCTGAGCCGGTTCAGATCGTCAATTGTGAGATTTGCCCGGGAAACACTGTCAATAAAGACGAAGTTGTAATCGGATAAATTCGCCGGGATGTTTTCGGCTACATATAGCCTCGGATGTTCGGCTTTAAGCCTTTCCAACTTCTCCTTCAGCCAGTCAGGTGTAGCTTCGACAGATTGCGACAGATTGCGACACCTTTAGACAATTTTCGACAGGATGCGACAAATTATTTAATTGGGAACGATATTTTTTTTGTTATTGTAAATAAATGCTTTTACATTTGTTGGTAATTTGTAAAACCATTTATAAGAAAAGATGAAATTATTTTATAAATCCGAATAATTCAACGACCCTGATGGTTGCCAGCAGGCCTATTAGCACAAAGAAAACGACATGAAAATTGACAAGGCGACATGCGAAGACATAGAAGAAAGACAAAATGGAATAACTGCTGATAATACCAGCCGACCTGATAAAGTTTTATTTTTTACTGAACGGCATTTTTTGCTTGTTAATAGTTATCACCCAATATACAAATCGGTAAGTGAAAAAACACGCTGCATGGGCCAAACGTTGATTAAGAGTAAAATTTTGGCTCCTAAGAATCCAGATAATTTTTATTGTAAATTAATATCATAAGAAATGAAAAAAGTAATACTTGCATTATTTGCTTTTGTAATAGTATTATTTCTGACATCATGTGAAAATGATCGAAAGAAAAAAAATGATACAAATTCACCACCAGACGAAGTTGAAATTACTCCATCAAAACCAACAGTAAATGTTTATGTTGAAAATTCTGTCAGCATGTTTGGCTACATTAGTTCCGGAAATGAATTTGACCGCTCTATAAGCAGTTTATTGACATCTATTAAAGTATCTGGATATACAGATAGTATCAATCTGTTTTATATAAACAGCAGAACATTCAGACAAAATGTAGATATTTCAACTTTTATTAGAAGGACAAACATACACAATGCACAAACATGGCCAGGAGATAAGAGCAAAACAGATATGTGCGCATTATTTGATACAGTTGCTTCCGCAGTAAACGACAGTACAATTTCGATTTTTGTTTCGGACTGTATATTTTCTCCTGGGAAGAATGAAGATGCAGGTAATTATATAGGAGCACAAAAAGATAAAATCACTACAACTATTAATAAAAAGCTAAATAGTCAAAATTTGGCATTTATTGTTTATCGTTTAAAATCTGAATTTAAAGGGGACTACTTTGATTGTAAAGATGATCCAACACCAATTAATGATAAAAGACCTTATTTTATTTGGATTATAGGCACTGCAAAAAATATAGGTACATTTAAACAAAAAATTCCCACTTCAAAGATAGAGGGTAATTTGCAGAACTCATTTACAATTTCTAAAAACAAAGGTGAAATTACATATGCAATCCAATTGCATCCTAAAATTGGAGATTTTAAAAGGACAGATTCAAAAACAATTATTAATGCAAAAAAGGACAATGACTCAGAAAAATTCATGTTTTCTATAGCTGTCGATTTTTCTTCACTTTTAGTGGATCCATCCTATTTAATAGATTCAGGAAACTATGATCCAGGCAATACAAAATATTCATTAGAAATAATTGCTAAACCAATGGAGAAATACACTCATTTGATAAAAGTTACAACAACATCAAGAATAATTTCTCCAACAAAATTGACGATCAAATTAAAAAACAAAATACCGGATTGGATTTATACATATAGTGATTCGACCTGTACCAATATTAAAAACAATGGGATGATGGAAAGAACATATGGATTGAGTCATATCGTAAAGGGTATATATAAAGCTTTTAATTATCAGCAGGAGACATTGTCCAAAATTGAAATAAGTATTAACCAGTAAAATATTAATTTTATGAGTATAATTAGAAACATATACAGTTGGCTAAGCCCAATGTATGGTAATGAACTTTACGAATATCTGAAAGGGAATGATTGCGATGGCGTTTTTATCGGCCCAGATCATTTCCTTACAATTGGATTAATAATGATAGGTATTTCACTATTAGTATTTATTGCTTACTATTATCTTATCAATCATCCGAGGTATAATCGTTGGTATCACTGGGGAACTTTTTTATTTCTGACAGGCATATTTAATCTTTTTATCGGTTTTGGTTATACATATTCAAAATTGAATGGAGGTAATATCCCAGCTTGTTTTACATATTCTCAAATTGAAGCAACTGACGATGGAAGTATCTTTGGTGTTGATGGCACGGAAATACTTTTTAATTCAAATTGTTGGCAATTCGGATTAGCAAATGCAATTATTGCAATTGCTTTCTTTATTATTTTCACTTTTGCTTTCAAATGGTGGAGCCGAAACTGCAAACACTCCCCATTGTTCTAATCATAGTTAAAACTTTTTAATTGTAAAATTATGAGCAAATTATATGTTTTTGGAATAGGTGGCACTGGTGCAAGGGTGCTTAAATCCCTTACAATGCTGTTAGCAGCAGGTGCGGATTGTGGTGCTGACACCATTGTCCCAGTTATTATTGATCGTGATACATCGAATAAAGATTTATCACGCACAGAACTTTTAATAGAGGATTATATCATTGTCAATGAAATTGCAAAAACAAATGGTAAAAACCGATTCTTTAATACAAAAATAGATCTCCTGAATGGCGAACTTTGTCTAAAACTAATAGATAACACTCAAAAATTTGACGAGTTTATTGGTCGCAATAGTACAATGAGCCAAGAAAATCAGGCATTGGTTGACATGCTTTTTTCAAAAGAAACATTGAAATTAGACATGACAGAAGGTTTTCAGGGCAATCCCAATATTGGAAGTGTTGTGTTGAACCAATTTGATGACAATGATGTCTTCAAGGCATTTGGGACGAGTTTCAAAGATGGGGATAAAATAATTATAATAAGTTCTATTTTTGGAGGTACAGGTGCCAGTGGATTTCCTTTATTAAGGAAAATATTACAGACACCCAATGTAAAAGGTGTTGATGGAAAGGAATTAGACAATTGGGGGTTGGTTAATAAAGCACCTATTGGTGCAATTTCTGTTTTACCCTATTTTATTGTTGGTAGTCCTACTGATGGCAGCCTGGTGAACTCTGATACTTTTATTGATAAAACCAGAGCTGCATTATCTTATTACAAAACAGAGGATAAAAAAATTGATACTCTATACTATATCGCAGACAAGCTCACAACAATCTACGAACACCATAAGGGGGGTGATACGCAAAAGAATGATGCCCATTTTGTTGAATTGTCGGCAGCACTGGCTGTGCTTGATTTTGTCAATCCAGAAAATAACAGTAAGAATTTTCACAGGGATACAAAAAATAATATAGAAAGAACAACTTATAAGGAATTTGGAATCAATGCCAATATTCAAAAATTATCCTTTAATAATTTAACAGATGAAACAAAAAGGTTGATTGTGAATCCGCTTTCAAGATTTTTGCTTTTTGCAAAATATATGGGGTACACAGTTGTAAAAGAAAATAATAATGGTAAAGAGGAATTAGTTGTCAGAAACGTTGAAAACAACGATATTTTTGAAAAAGAACACAAATTTCAACCTTATGCACACAAACGGTTTACAAGTGATTTTCGCAAAAACAATAATATCCAAAAATTAGAATCTGTTCAAGAAAAATTTTTTGAATGGTTATTGGAGATGGATAAACAAGAACACAAATTTTCGCCATTTAATCTATTAGCATCAAGTGCAACTGATTTTATTGAAGGTGATTTGAAAATAGTTAAACCAGATAATCTCAAGTATAAAAATTGGGCAAAGGTAGATAATGAACTTAATCGTCAAATTCATAAGATTGATAAGGCATGTGAAAACGACAGTCGTTTTATTGAATTATTTTACAGAGTAACAGAAGCATTAATCAACTATAAAAATTAAGAAATTATGTCTGAAAATAATAAAGATACCACATTTGTTTTTCGTTTGCAAAACGATAATAAACAACACGGCTTATCAAACACAATTAAACATTGGGATGACTCGTGTATGTTTGATGATAAGCAAATCAATGCAGTTGAAAGCACAAATAAAAATTCGTTTCATCAACCGACATCTATCCCATCACCATTTGCTCGAATTGCTTTAGTTAAAACCGCTTTTGGCGAAGTGGCTGAGCATGGCGGCAATGCTTTAGCGTCTTACCAAAAAATTGTTTCCGACAGCCTGGATGTTGCTGAAATATTCTTCACTTTTGATAAATGGAAAGACAAAATTGAAGTGATAAAATGGGATAAGGAAAAAGATTTGCAAAAACTATCAGCACATAAGCACTTGTATAAAACCCTGAATACTTTTTTATTAGATGATGCTCAATCATACAATTTCGACAAAATGGAGTGTATTTATATTCTTAAATACAAGGCAACAGGCGAAATGATAGGGGCAACTTCACCCTGTACATTGTTTTTTAGTTCAGCAAATGAATTAGTTGATGAAAATGGCGAACTTTTTTTAATCGATAAAGAGAAAAATAAAAAAACATTCGGAGCAATTCAATTAAGCAATAATCATAAGGCTTTTACTGGCATTTTCCCATTACACAGCCGCAGTTGGGATTTTCAAAAATATCTTTATACATGGGTAAAAGCCAACAATGAAAATAGAACGGATGGGAATACACCCGTTTCCATTTTTAATGAATTTGTAAAGTATTTGGATTCACAAAAACAATTAAGTGGCAGAATACAAGAAATAAACGATTTGATAGTAGATTTTGGGAGTTATGAAATATTTCCGGCTGAAACACCGGTTGAAGTGTGCGGAAAGAAGTTTCATAAATTAAATAAAAATATTACCATTGAGAGTTTGACTGAAAGTGACTTAATGGAAGATAAAATAATCAGTTTGCCATATGAAATTAACAAAGAAAGTTTTTTTGACGGCAACATGACAAATGGTAGATGCTACATACTGCCCTTGAAAGAAAAATTCTTTGAATATTTTACATCAAAGGATTTGGAAAAACTAATAAAAATTGAGGGCGGGCAAAGTACAGCAAAAGTAATATTGGATTTGCCTGTTAATGGTCACACTAAGAAGTTTGAAAAAGAATATAGAAAAAGCGAAATGACATTGATTGAGAAGTCTCTTTTTGATTGTTCCATATTCCCTAATGTCGAATTCAAAGAAGAGAATAACGCATTTTATCGAGTTGGATTATACCTGCCATTTAGTGAAAAAGAAATTGAAAGTAATATAGATTTTTATCAAGGTACAAGTCGTGTAATATTAGATGAAGTCGAATCAATAATTCGTAATACTAACGATACTGAAAATTCAATTTGTAAAACATATTCATTAAATCAAAAAACTTTCGACCGAATGAGAGTTAATATTGGTGAAGTGACCGGAATTTTAATACCTACACTATCTGAAAAGCAAAATACTGATGTATTCACTTTTGCAGTTGATTTTGGAACTACAAATACACACATTGAATACAAAACCAGTTCACATAATACAATCAAACCTTTTGATATTAAAGAAAGTGAAAAACAAATTCAGTTTTTACATGGGAAAATCGAAGAAAACACCCTGGTTTCTGATATTGATTTAATACCTGGAAAAATTGGAAGAGATGAAAAATTTAAGTTTCCAGTACGTACAGCTTTAGCCCTGTCAAAAAACAGGCAAAAGGATAAAACAATATTTCCTTTTGTTCAATCTAATATTATTATACCTTATGAAAAAAGACAAATACCTAAATATAATGAGGTTATTACACAATTGAAATGGGATTCAACAGAAGAAGAAATGGGATACTTTATTGAAACTTTGTGTTTAATGATGAGAAACAAGGTTGTTTTGAATGATGGTAAATTAAGCACAACACAGATAGTGTGGTTTTATCCACTTAGCATGGCTGGTTCCCGTTCAAGAATCATAGCTGACAAATGGAAATTATCATACGCTAAATATTTTTTAGGTATTTCGGTAAATAGTATTAATGATTTAGAGGAAAGCGTTAAAAATATTTTGAAAGAAAACATTAAGGAATTACCTGAATCTGTAGCGCCGTTTTTATGTTATAAAGATGATCAACAATATAAAGATGCGATTAATAATCTAGTCTCTATTGATATTGGAGGAGGAACTACCGATGTGGTTTTTGTAATAGACAAAAAGGTAGAATATGTTACTTCATTCCGGTTTGCTGCAAATTCAATTTTTGGTTTAGGGGAGCATATTAGACCAATAGTTTCAAAATATCAAAACAGTATAGAAAAAATAATAGAAGAGAATGACACGAATTTTAAATTGAAAAACATTCTGACAAGCATATCGGGACAGATTAATGGAGATATAGCATCTTTTTTCTTTTCTCTTTCAGATAACGAAATGATGAAAAATGTTAAAATCAATTTCAATAATATGTTGGAGAAAGATAAAGATCAAAAAATTGTGTTTGTTCTGTTTTATTCTGCTATCATTTATCATTCTGCTCAAATAATGAAAGCAAAAAAATTGCCCTTACCGCGTCATATAACCTTCAGTGGTAATGGTTCAAGAATCTTAAATATCATAGCAGATAAAGAAGTATTGACTGAATTTACTAAACTAATTTTTGAGAAAGTATACGCGAAAGACTATGGGAAAAGTGGTTTGGATATTATTCAGAATACAATAAATCCTAAAGAGGTTACTTGTAAGGGAGGAATAAGGGCTGCTGACAAGGATTACAATCAAACACCGTTTGAGTCAGTAGTTCTTTTGGGAACCAATGAAAATGAATTTGCTTCTGCAAATGATACTTATTCGACAATACAAATTGATAATTGTATTTCACAAACTAATGCTTCGGTAAAGGCTTTTATTCAATATGTTACTGATGATTTGCTAAAGCAGAATTTTACTAAGGGAGTAGTTCTTGAACCATTTATACAAGCAATGAAAATCAATCAAAAAACTCTGCAAAATGTCAAAGATGTATGTAGTAGGGATGAAGATTTAAATACATTTATCAAAAATGGAATAACTGGGAAAATGGAATCAATTAAAGATGCTTCCAGTACGAAAATTGAAGAAACTTTTTTCTTTTATCCTATTGCAAGCTTATTAAACTCAATCAGTAACGAAATTAATAATATGAATTGATTATGAAAAAAATTAGCTTGGTCTTTTTTGTTGTGTTACTGTTTTTTTCTAATTGTTATGCTCAAAAGACAATAGGTGAAACTGAATTTAAACACATTGTAGATTATGCAAACTGTTGGTACTTGATGACATTTATCGAGAAAAATGATAATGGGAAACCCTATATTCAGAACACATACAATAAGTCTGTAAAGCCAATTTTGCAAAAAGCAAAAATAGAAAATTTAAATAATGCTCCATCATATGATGAGATTATTAAGTTATTTCCAAAAGGAACCAATGAGATTGCTTTAGGACTTGCTGAAAAAATTAATGACAGAAAAATCAAGTATAATAGTTTTACTGATGATAAATCATTGATAGAATCTCTTAAAACAACGGCCTGGGAAAACATTGACTTAAATCAAGTAGCAAGTATTATTCTAGACTCAATTAACTCCAAATTTAATATTCAAATAGGAGAAAACCAGATTTTAGATCAGGAAAATATCGGAATGGAATCAATTCAAACTTCTACCCCATTAGTAATTCAAGATGAACAAATTCGGGAATTTTTAATGCAATATAAAAATCTTCAAAAAGATTTTAATGTATTTCGGTGGATTGTATATGCTTTGATTTTTATTATTTTATTATTAATAATATTCCTTTTTATAAAACGAAAAATATTTTCTCAAAATAAAGAAATGAAACTTCGTAGTTTCATAAAAGAAGTGGTATTAAATAGTCGGGAAATTACAAACCGGTTAAGTTCACCCGATAATAATAATGGAAGTAATCTACGAATGTATGAGGATAAGCTGAATGCTTTGGAAAGAAAAATTGGTGGAATGCAAGAAATTTTAACTAAAATTCAAAAAAATCCCAAGGTTAATGAGGTAAATAAAAATGATTCTGAATCTAATAAAGAAATCAATATTGAAAAGTCAGAAATAAAATTTTTCAGATCTAAAAATGGTAAAACACTTCAAGAAGAATTATTTAGTGATTCAAATGCTTCTTTTAAGGTTCTCAATATCAAGAATAATGAGGCTAATTTTGAGTATTGTGGGGGTGTTGTAAATCTTGATTTTTTTGATGGTGTTTGTAGTTTTGAAAATAATCCTGCAGATGTTCCAAATAAAACAAGGATTAATACCGTAGGTCAAGGCACGGTAAAAAAGGATAATAATAATAATTGGGTTGTAGACAAACCAGCGAAAATTAAATTTATTTAAGAACTATGCATTACGTTATCATAATTATTATAATTATTGTTATTGTTGTTTATCAAATAAAGATTTTCAACGCTACTAATACAAAATTAGATGAGTTTGATTCCATTTTTTCGGACAACAAGGAAGATTATAAACTTTTATCTGAGAAAAGAATTGAGGAAACAAAAAATGCAAGTGATGAACACCTGAATAAGATGCTTGCTGAAGCTGGCATCGACAATCAAAAATATTATGTAAATAGATATACAGCAGACAACGGGGATACCCTGTTTTTTAAAAGAGAGGCTGCTCAAAAAGAGCTTATAAGGAAATATAGAAATCAAATAGGTATTTTTTGTGATAGTAAAAATCCTATTTATAATGAAATTCAGACATCAATAAATAGTTATTTGTCTGTAAATAAAAGTGGAGTAAGTGATTTTCATCTGATGAAAGATATTGTAGATCGAAATTGCGATGCACTTGATGATGAAATCAGCACACAGATACCAATTCCACTTTATCTTGGTTTAGTCGGAACTATGGCTGGCATTTTAGTGGGGATCGGTTATTTATGGCTTAATGGTGGCTTAGATGCTCTTTTATCAATACCCAAACAAGGGAAACTAACAGATGGAGAATTCGAAATTTTAACTGATGGTCTCAATCAAAAAGCTATTAATGGTGTTAATTCTTTATTGGGGGGCATAGCTTTAGCAATGATTTCAAGTATTTTGGGGATTTTACTTACTACATTCAGTTCATTGAGTGTAAAAAACGTCAAATCCGGATTTGAAAAGAATAAGCACCTTTTTTTAAGTTGGATACAAGGAAAATTACTTCCTAGTTTATCCAATGACGTTGCCCAGACATTGGAAAAAATGTCACAGAATCTAGTTTCTTTCAACAATGAATTTTCAACAAATACTAGTAACCTAGGGAATGCACTTTCTAAAGTAAATGAGTCATATAAACTTCAAACAGAACTTATAAATGCTGTTAACAAAATAAATGAGGGTAGACTGACAGCAACAAATCTTCAGCTTTTAAATAGGCTCATTGAGTGCTCAGGTGAAATAGGGAATTTGGGCACTTATTTGCAAAATGTAAATTCGTATTTGCAAAATGTTCGAGATTTAAATACGAAATTGGATAATTATGAAAACCGTACACAATTTATTGAAAATGCCAGTAAATTTTATGCAAAGCACGAAAATTGGTTAACAGAGCATATTGAGGAGGCTAATCGAGCAATGAAAGATGCTGTAATTCAGTATAACGGTACAATGTCTGAATCGATGGTGAAGATCCAGGAATCTTTAGAAACTCAAATTCATGATTTTGGAAAGGTAATTCAGGCACAATATGAGAAACTTGGTGAAAAATCGAAAGAAGTTGACAATATTGTCACAGAACTTCATAACCTTACAGCTATTAAAGACAGCATAGCAAAATTTGAGCATGCAACAAGCGAACAAAACAGAAAAATAAGTGAACTTGCAAATAATATAAAAGAGCTTGCTCAGGCCAAAACTGTAGGCGGTGAAGTGAAAGTTGTTCAACACATTCCTCGTAAAACAAAAATATTAGCAATAGCAGGTATTTGTATTGTGTCGCTTTCAGGTTTATTTTACATTTTGCCAATAATTGTAAAATGGCTTAGTAAACTAATAAACTGGATATTTTAATGACGAGACAAAAAAAGGAGTCCTATTTCTGGACAAGTTTTTCAGACTTGATGACAAGCATGTTTTTTGTGATGCTCGTGCTTTTTATATTAACAATAGCACTTTTACACAGAAAAATGTTAGATATTGAAAAAGAAAGAAAAGCAACTCAAGAGCAGTTAAATAAGATAAACGAAATTGAAAACGCTACGAACAATATTGATAAAAACTACTTTGAATATAAAGAAAAGTATAAAAAACACATTTTAAAGATAGAAACCAAATTTGACCCTGATGAATATGAAAAAAATAAAATTGTACCTCAAAGCTCAATCAGGAGTTTAATTGATGCTGGTAAATCAATTAGGGATTCTATTTATAGCATTTCAAACCGTTATCCTAAGATACAATACCTTTTAATTATAGAAGGACAATCATCAAAGGATAGAGCAACTGACCAACATAATTATGAGTTAAGTTATAAAAGAGCGTACACACTAAAAAAGATTTGGGATGAAGAAAAAATTGATTTTGGAAGAAATTGCGAAGTATTAATTGCGGGAAGTGGTATTGGAGGAACTATGCGTGAAAATGAAGAACCATTAAATCAAAGATTTTTAATTCACATTATACCAAAACCCGGTATAATTGAGGCAAGTAAATAAAAGAGACATGAAGCATAATTTTTATATTTCTATCATTATTATACTTACATTGTTTTTGGCTACTTCATGCGAACGTTCATCTGGACGTAAAAATAAACAAGGCTCTATACAAAAGAATAATGATCGGTCAAGCCATACCACTTATGATAATAAGGGGAAAACCATTGTCAAAATGGAGAATAACAACGGAGTGAAGTATATTTGGGTTGAAATAAATGGGATAAGATTAAAATTCATCTTTGATACTGGAGCAAGCAGTATTTGTATATCATCAGCAGAAGCAACTGTTTTATACAGACAGGGTACTTTACAAAAGGATGATATTTTAGACACACAGTATTTCATTGATGCAACGGGAGAAGTTTCAGCCGGTACAAGGATAAATTTGAAAACTGTAAAAATTGGAGATAGAATATTAAGAAATATAGAAGCAACAGTTATTGATAATGATGAAGCACCACTATTATTAGGACAGAGTGCGTTGGAAAAGTTTGGGAAAATTTCTATTGATAATAAAAACAATCTGATAATATTTGAATAATGAGGAGGCCGACATTAATATATCTTTTTCTTTTACTGATTTCTATTATTTCTTGTACATCTAAAACTGATAATTCTAATGATCCCTCACTAAAAAAAGGCAGTACGGTTTCCGGTAAAGTTATATCTATTATTGATGGTGATACATATGATTTGCTAATACAAGGAAATAAAACAATACGAGTTAGAATGGAAGGGATCGATGCTCCTGAAAAAGGAATGCCTTTTTATCGAAAATCAAAAAAGCATCTGTCAGATTTGTGTTTCGGTAAACAGGTAAAAATAAAAATTACAGGAGTCGATCATCATGAACGCTACCTTGCCTATACTTACCTTGAAGATGGGAAAGAACTAAGTCGGGAAATGATTAAAGCGGGTTTTGCATGGCATTTTAAAAAATATAATTCTGAGTCCGAATTATCAGAATTAGAGCTGGGAGCAAAAACTCTAAAAAAAGGACTTTGGATAGATGAAAATCCTATGTCTCCGTGGGACAACAGAAAGCTGCATCGAGATGGAATTTCTACAAAAGATTCATTTTACATTGAGGAAAAAAATAGATAAAATGGACAGAATAATAAAAATTATTTTAGCAGTAATATTGCTATTATGCCTTTTTCACTTTCCTTATGGTTATTATCAGTTCGTAAGAATCGCTGCGATGGTGGGTTTTGCGTATTTAGCATATAACTCTCTCACGAATGGTAATAAAGTTTTTGGTGTAATATTTATCATTTTTGCAATACTTTTCCAGCCATTGTATAAGATTGCATTGGGGCGTCCTTTATGGAATATTGTTGATGTGATTGTCGCCGTTTTTATAATTATTTCTATTTTCATAGAAAAAAACGAAGCCACATAGGAACATTACGGCCTATCCAAAAATTCATAAATAAGCTCAATCTGCCATTGTCTGAGCGTTTTCTTGTTTAATTTAAGTTTTTCTTTTATTGGCCTGAGCCAGTTATACATCGTGCTGCGGTGTACACCATATTCATTTGCTATCTGGGAGATAGTTTTTACTTTACCGGGCATGGGAATGAGCTTTTTACAAAGTTAGGATTAGAAAGTGCTCAATATATGCTCCCCGATTCGATTTCAATATTTTTCAAATCTTTACTCCGTAAAAAAAACAAAACCCCGGTTTTTCCGGGGTCTTTGTTTTAATTGCTGTACTTCTGAAATAGCTTTTGCATATCATTACTCACCTTTTTATCCAGAAGCCGGGCATAGGTCTTTGTCATGTTAATAGAGCTATGGCCAAGCATCTTTGATACGCTTTCGATGGGAATGTCATTATTAAGGGTTACCGTGGTAGCAAAGGTATGCCGGGCAATGTGAGAACTCAGGTCTTTGGTAATGCCGCAAAGATTACCAATTTCTTTCAGGTACGCATTAAGCTTTTGGTTGGATGCAACAGGTAATAGCACATTTTTACTTACACAATAAGGATGAGTGCTGTACTGGTCAATTATCTGGGCCGCTAAGGGCAACAGAGGGATATGGCTCGGAACATCGGTCTTGGTTCTGTTAACATGTATCCACAGGTTTCCGTCATCGCCTTTTACCAGGTTATCCGTACTGAGTTTTTTCAAATCTGAATAAGCAAGGCCGGTCATGCAACCTACCAGGAAAATATCACGTACCTGCCGGAGCCTCTCACAGTGGAATTCCTTGTTCTGGATCGCTGATAATTCATCCTCCGACAGAAAACCCCTGTCAACCTTTTTCAAGGTCATCTTATAATTTGCAAAGGGATCAACCCTTAGCCAGCCATTTGCCAATGCTATCCGGACAATTTTCTTGAAATTCTTGATGTACTTTATTGCTGAATTGTGGCAGCATTTGCGCACGGTTTTCAGATAGAATTCCATTTCCGTAATAAAAGCATGGTTCAAATCGCTCAAGAAAAGATCCTCTTTTTTGTATTTCCAGCGGATAAATTCATGCACATGCTTATAGGTTACTTCGTAACGCTCCCTTGTGCCATCGGCAAAGTCTTTCCCGACAAGCTGCCTTACCTTATCATTATGTTCCTGGAAAATCCCCAGTATCGTTTTCTCGTCTGAGCTGATACCGAGCCATCTGTTTTTTAAGGACAATGGCGTTAATTCAGCGCCATCATCACGCATCTGCCGCATGATTTCCCTTAATTGGTTTTTTACATCCGTAATCTGGTCATTTACATCACGGGCTTCCTTTGTGTTGCCCTTCGCTCCTCCGGCCTCGGATGACCACAATTCCGGATTGATCCTTCGGCCAATTGCAATTTCAACTGACTGCTTTCTGCTTGTGATACGCAGATAAATGGGGACTTGCCCGTTTTTTAATGCTTTGTTCTTCCTGATAATGAACAACAAAGAAATCATTGATCTTGTCATAAATTTACCTCCTGTTTAATGGGTTAAAAATATACTTGTGAGGTCACTTGACAAGTGGCAAACAATTGAATAACAGGTAAAACGAATAGAAAACGTGACCTATTCTCATAAATCGTTATAGGTCACGATTTATCCCACGGAATAGGTGATTTTGGTGCCATTTTTTGCCAGTTGGCAGAAAATAAAAAACCCCGGAAACTCTTTGTTTTCGGGGTTTTTCGTGCTTTTGCGTCTTACCGCTGGCGGAGAAGGGGGGATTCGAACCCCCGGTCCGCTTTAAAGCGAACAACGGTTTTCGAGACCGCCGCAATCGACCACTCTGCCACCTCTCCAAAATGGACTGCAAAAATACATTTTAATTCTGATTTAGCAATTTTCTGAAACCATCTTTAAATATCGGAAAATATTTTTCTTATTTTTGGACTAAGAATTTGCTTCTAATAAAACCATAAAATCATTTTTAAATTCTTCGACTATGTCTTTTTTTAAAAAAGTATTCTCTTCGTCAGATAATAATAACACCGAAAATTCTTCTGTTTCCAACAATGTCGCCTTGGGCAGGTACACCGAAATAAACAAGAAAGCAGCCCAGACCGAATACTGGAAAAAATCTCAGGATGATTTTTCGCAGAAAAAATACCTGGATGCTTTCGACAGCCTGCTACATTATATGCTAGACCCTGCCGTAGAAAACATAAAAATAAACCGCCGCGAAGGCGCGCTAAACTTCGAATTGCTGCAGGGATCCAAACTCATCTTTGGAAAAGCCGATGAAAACAATTTTTCGGCTGAAGCCCGCATAGCAAGTTACGACAGGCCAAGCGTAGCCTTCCTGCGCAAACTGATGAATATGAATTACATTCTACAATATAGCCGCTTTGCCATTAAAGATGATATCATATTCCTCAAATTCGACAGCAAAACCATAGACGCTTCGCCAAACAAAGTATATTATGCTTTGCGTGAACTGGCCCTCAAATGCGACAAAATAGACGACAACCTGGTAGGTGAATTTGATATGCTGCATGCCATCGACAATGGACATACAGTGGATATCCCCGAAAATCTCAAAGAAATAAAATTCAAATACCTGCACCTGTGGATTGACGAGGCACTCAATAAAATTTCCACTCTCAACGAGGACAGGATGTCGGGAGCAATCTCCTATATCTTGCTTGCCCTGCTATTTCGTATAGACTACCTGCTTCAACCACAAGGGGCATTTTTCGAAGACATTGAAAAGATTAACGGCATTTACAATGCAAAAGATAACAAAAGTACGCTGGAACGTAACCGCCTGATGATTGAGGAGCTGAAAAAAGTTAAGGCCAAAAGCAAGGAAGAAATTTTCAAAAACCTTTATGAGGTGAAAATCACCTTTGGTTATGTGCCGGCAACCAGCCACAAACAGTTCTATGAGTTTATTCTGGAACAGTTTAAAAACACCAACTGGTATTACGACAACCGCTATCCGGATATTGTAACCTGCATTTATGAATGGATTATCGGATATTCGTTGTTTTATTACGGCCTGTTCCCACCGACCTATGATTTCCTGAAGCTGGCTTATACCGTCATGCAGCCGGCATACTTCGCTGAAATGGGCGCCCCTCTGAACCTCTGGAATCCTGCAAACAACACTTTTAACAAAACGGCCATCGAAAAAGAAATTCAGAAAATTGTTAAGGCTCATCAGCCCGAATATCCCAAGTTGGCGATACTTATGGAAAACATCAGGTACAATAATATGAATGATTTTTTGTACACCTATTTAAACGAAGTCACTT
>Ga0209099_1000653_pt1 | contig 40551 bp, 32 predicted proteins | sample AD_JPNHW2_MetaG_FD_184430 | JGI IMG/M metagenome (GOLD analysis project Ga0209099, IMG submission 184430) | Active sludge microbial communities of municipal wastewater-treating anaerobic digesters from Japan - AD_JPNHW2_MetaG (SPAdes) (version 2) | ecosystem: Engineered > Bioreactor > Anaerobic...
CTTCACAAGCGGCTCCTTTCGTCGCGGACGGCCCCGCAGACGCTCCCGAAAACCGGCACCCTCAAGGAGAACCGGAAGATCAACGCGCCCGGCACAGGTGCCGTCGGCCGCACTGGATAACAGGCCAGGAAGGATTCGAACCCTCAACATCCGGTTTTGGAGACCGGCGCTCTACCATTGGAGCTACTGGCCTTCGCGAAGAATGGAAACTCCGCGAGTTTCCATTCTTCGCGGCGCGAAACCGTATGGGCGGATTCGCGACAGGGCAAAAGCACGAAAAGGACCGAAAACCGGTCCTTCACAAGAATACGGCCGCTTCGAGGCGGCCGTGCTCCTTATTTGACCTTCGTTTCCTTGTGGAGCGTGTGCTTCCGGTCCCACTTGCAGTACTTCATAAGCTCCAGCTTTTCCTGCTGGGTCTTCCTGTTCTTCGTGGTGGTGTAATTCCTGCGCTTGCACTCGGAACAGGCAAGGGCGATGATTTCGACGGTCTGCTTCTTGGCGGCCATGGCACGATCCTTATCGACGATATGACGGCGCGGCGAACCGCCCCGCTCCGGAAACTACGGAACCCGACCCCGGATCCCGCCTAGTGGATGCTAAGCCCTCGAACGGAATCGAACCGTTGACCTCATCCTTACCATGGATGTGCTCTGCCAACTGAGCTACAAGGGCGTTCAGAGAAGTGAACAGACCATAGCACCGCCCTTCCCTCATGTCAAGGGCTCCCCATGGCAAGGAAGTCCACGCAGAGCAGGCCCATGCCCTGGAGAATATGAAAGCGTGCCAATTTCATCAATAGTATAGAGCGATATCGAAGGGCTTCGAGGCCAGACCGAATTTTCACCCAACGCGCGTAAAGGAAGGCTCTATGAAGGCTGGTCGGCTAGGCCTTTGAGCGTCTGCCTCTTCGCCTGAACGCTGCCACAATGGATGCCCCAAGCTCGTCCCTGGTCAGGGCGAGGAGACCGATGCCGATGGCGCCGAAGGCCAGGGCGGTGACCGCCAGGGAGAGGCCGGCGGCGAGGTTGAGGTTCCAGCCGTCGAGGAGCCCGGCCATGAGGGGCCTGAGGAAGAACACGGGTATGGCTGCGACAACCGAAAAGAGGACAAGCCTGAGGGCATAGCGCCCGGAAGCCGAGAGGGCGGCGTCGGCCCCGGGGACCTTGGTCCGGAGGAGGGCCGCGACAAGGACGAGGGTATTGACCGCGCTCGCTCCCGCGAGGGCCAGGGCTATGCCTGGAGCCTTGAGGGGCCCGACAAGGACAAAGGCGAGGACCACGTTGACGGCGACCGAGATGAGGCCTGCCCAGGTCGGCGTCTTCGTGTCGCCGCGGGCATAGAAGGCCGGCGCAAGGACGCGGTTGGCGCCTATGAAGACGAGACCGGCCATGTGCCAGAAGAAGACGCTCGTGGTGAGGCGGACGGACTCGTCACCGAAGTCGCCCATGCGGTAGAGGAGGGTCACGATGTCCTTCCCGGCGACCATCGAGTAGACGCAGACGGGCACGGTGATGAGGAGCATGGCCCTGACGCCCCGTGAAAGGCTACCGGAATAGGCCTTCCAGTCGCCGTCCCGGGCCGAGCCCGCGAGGTCGGGGAGGAGGACCGTGCCGAGGGAGATGACGAAGACGCCAAGGACGAGTTCCTGGAGCCTGAGGGAGTACTGGAGGCTCGAGAGGGCGCCCTCGCCCGCCCTCGTGGCAAGGGCAGAGGAGACCACGATGTTGATCTGGTAGGCGGCCATGCCTACGATGGTCGGGGCCACGAGGGCGAAGACCCGCTTCATGCCCGGGTTCCGGAAGGCCCGGCCGAGGGGGATGAAGCCGAAGCGGTAGCCCGCCCTGAGCACGGCGGGGAGCTGGCAGAAGGCCTGGGCAAGGCTGCCGAGGAGGACGCCGATGGCCATGCCCCGGGCGGGGTTTCCGGCCGCAGAGCCGAGGATGTAGGGCACGGCGATCCAGCAGATGTTGAAGAGGATGGGACCGAGGCCGGAGGGCGTAAAGATCCCGATGGAATTGAGGATGCCCTGGAAAAAGGCCGCCACCGCCACCAGGGCGAGCATCGGGAACATGATCTGGGTAAGCAGGGCGGTCTCGGCGGGATTGGACTTGAAGAGGAGGACAAGCCAGGGGGCGAGGGCTATGCCGAGGGCCACCGTGAGGCCGACTAGGAAGACGAGGACGGTCAGCGTAGCGGAGAGGAACTCCCGGGTCTCCTTGTCGTCGTCGGCGCCGAGGTAGCCGGTGAAGGTCGGTATAAAGGCCGCCGTCATCGAGTTCTCGGCGAAGAGCCTGCGGAAGAGGTTGGGCAGGATGAAGGCCGCGTTGAAGGCGTCCGCGAGCCAGCCCGTGCCCATGAAGGCGGCCATGGTCATCTGGCGCACGAGGCCGAGGATGCGCGAGCAGAACGTGAGAAGGGAGAGCTTCCCCCCTTCCTTTATCATCCGGGAGGAGCCGCTCGGCGCCTCGGTCTGGCTTGCTTCGTCTGACATCGGAGTTGAAGGCTATCCCGAAGCAGACCCCATGGACAAGGGAGGCCATGGCCTTCCGCCCCGTATTGAGGCCCGGCCCCGGATGGAGCTATAAACCTCGCATGCCCTACGAACTCATAGCCCTCGACCTCGATGATACCCTCCTCAAGGAAGACCTGACCATATCGGCCGCGAACCGGGAAGCCCTCCGCGAAGCATCGCGTCGCGGCATCCGCATCGTCCTCGCCTCCGGCAGGAACATCCACAGCATGCAACGCTACGCGGAAGACCTCGACGCCGCGGGCCCCGGCGAATACATGATCTGTACCAACGGCGCGGAGATCCTCGAGACGGCGACCGGCAGACGCATCTTCGCGCAAGCTATGGACGGGGAGCTCTGTCGCGAAGTGGCGAGGGAGCTCGCGGCGCGCGGCTTCCCCTGGCAGGTCTACGAGGGCGGCATCATCAAGACCAACCGCATGAATCCCTGGGCCGAGGAGGACAGGCGGCTCACGGGCCAGGCCCTGGAGGCGATTGCGCCGGAGGAGGTCGACCCCCTCCTCGGCCGGGGCCAGACCAAGTTCGTCGTACCGGGAACGCCGTCATCCATCGCAAGGCTCCACGCCGAGCTATCGGCACTCTTCGCGGGCAGGGCGGAGGTCCTCATATCCAAGCCCTACTTCCTCGAGATCCTGGCCTACGGCGTGGACAAGGGAAACGCCCTCGCCCGGCTCTGCACCATCCTCGGCCTCGACCTTTCCCGGACGATGGCCGCGGGCGACGCGATGAACGACCTCGGCATGCTCCGGACGACGGGCCTCGCCTGCGTTCCGGCTAACGCCATCCCGGAGGCCAAGGCCCTGGCGGACTGGGTATCGGAGCGCAGCAACGAGGAGGATTTCGTGGCCGAGATGGTGAGGCGCTTCGCCCTCGGAGCCTGATCCGGCGCCCTCGCGAGAATCCAGGCCAGAAAATTCGCCTCCGTTCCGATAATGTGCTAGACTTCAAGCCAGACGGTAACGGAGGCGCCCATGTCGCAGGAATTCTATCCGATCGGCCAGCACCACTGCTACGCATGCATCCAGTGGGACGGTACAAGAAGCTACGACCCGGACCAAGGCAAGATCAAGGTCGACGCAGGCAGCGTCGGGACCTGCAGGATAACCCATGCCCAGGTAAAGGGCACCTCCAGCTGCGATAACTACTACCCCCTTCGCTAGCGAAGCGTCATCCGCTCCCGGACCCGCCGGCGAGTAAGCGGCAGCCCCTTAGTGACGGCCGCGTTTTACTTCCCGGGCCTTTGTGCCGAGAATGATGGGGGAGGATCGACCATGAAGCGACGCATTCCCTTCCTCGTTCTCGCCGTAATCACCCTGCAGGCAGCCCTGGCCGAAGTAGAATTCACGGGTCTTGACCTTGCCAGGGACAACAGCCTGCTCTTTGCGGCGCGGTCGACCCTTCCCGGCGGAAACAGCTGCGACAGCCTTTTCATGACGAAGCTCGGCGAAAAAGGCCCCGACGGGGCCGCGGTCATCAGCCAGCTCACCGCCTATCCAGAAAGCATAGCCCTGGTAGACGGCGGCCGCCGTCTCCAGATCCAGAACCGCTTCGGCCTCTTCTGGACCGATGCAAGGCTTTCCGGCCTTGCGCCGGTAGCGGGCTACCCTGCCTTCGTGCATGGCGCCTCGGTGGCCGCAGGCAGCATCCTCCCCGCTGCCCCGAGCCCCGATGGGCGATGGATCCTCTCGGCGGAGAAGACCTCGGCGGCCTTCTGCCGCCTCGTCGCCGTCGAGACGACCAAGGGAACGAGGGTCGTGGTCGCGGAATCCGTCGAGTCCGAGGTCCTCGGCTTCCCGGCGCGCTGGTCGCCCGATTCGCGTTTCTTCGTCTATTCGAGGGGCGGCTCGATCTACTACTGCAGCGTGGAGCAGCTCGAGGGCAAGCGCGACCTCGCCGAGGACTTCCGCCGCGTCGGGCCCGGCTCCATCCGATCGGCGCGCTGGGGCAGGGACTCGAGCCTCTTCTACATCCGCGGATCCTCGCTCTACCGCATCCTCCCCGCCGAGCTCTTCACCCAAGCCCTCTACCGCGGCCTTGCCGGCATGGGCGTCCTCGCGGGCGTCACGCCCTTCCCCTACGATCCCAGCTTCGACGACTTCTGGGTCTCGACCGACGGCTCGCGCATGGTCCTCTCCAAAGGCGGGCGGAACCTCTTCCTCCTCTACCTCGATGCCGACGACTCGCGCGCGAAGAGCAGGGTCTCGGCCCTCCCCTACCTCCTCCTCCAGGGAGGGACCACCGTGGCCGACGTGCTCTGGCCGGCGAACGGCCCCGTGACGGTCTTCACGACCTCGCTCGCGGGAGGCGGCAGGGACGCAGGAGCATGGCGCTTCGACGCGCCCCTCGATCCCGCCGACCTCTCGCCGACAGCCCCGGTCCGCGCCCTCGACGTGGCAGGCGCGAGGGAACTCGTGCTCTCTCCCGACGAGACAAAGGTGGCCATCGTCACCCAGTCGGGAATCTCCGTTCGGAACTACTCGGACTGGAAGTCCCAGGCCGAGATCAAGGAGCCTGAAGCCCTCCACGCCCTCTGGATCGACGCGAACAGCCTCATTATCGCGAGCGCCAACCTCGTCGAGAAGGTCGATCTCGCTTCAGGCTCGAAGAGCCTCGTCACCCTCTCCAGGGTCGAGGCCTTCGGCCGCTCGGCCGAAGGGGCGATACTGGCCAAGGCGGGCGGAAACGCCTACCGCTACGACGTGGCGACCTCGACCTGGACGGCAGATGCGGCCTGGGCTCCCGTGGCGCCCGCGACGAGCTCGGACGACTACCGTGTCTACCTCGAGGGAACGCAGACCGCGACCGGCCCCTTCCGCAACCTCGTCATGGTGCGCGCCATCAAGGCCTTCGGCACCACCGCCCTCGTCCAGCCTCCGGCCCTCCTCTACGCCCCCTTCCCCGCGAACGACGAGCCCCGGACGGCCTCGGTCTTCGACCACGGCTCGCGCGTACGCCGACGCGAGGTGGCCATCACCTTCGACGCCCTCGACAGCTCGGAGGGCCTCACCGCCATCCTCAACACCCTCAGGGACTACAACGTCAGGGCCACCTTCTTCGTCAACGGAGAGTTCGTACGGAGGAGCCCCGGAGCGGCCCGCCTCCTTGCGGCGAGCGGCCAGGAGACGGCCTCGATGTTCTTCACCACCATCGATCCCACGGATGCCCGCTTCAGCGCTGACCGCGACTACATCAGGCGCGGCCTCGCCAAGGCCGAGGACGACTGGTTCGCGGCCACCGGCGCCGAGCTCGGCCTCCTCTGGCACACGCCCTACTACAGCGTCAACGACGACATCCTCCGCGCAGGCGCATCGATGAACTACAGCTGCATAGGCAGGGACATCGACTGCCTCGACTGGGTGAGCGCGACGGACGCGGCCCGCATCCCCGCATCCTACATGGGGGCCCACGCCATCGTGGAAAGGATCGTGAGCCAGGTGAAACCGGGCTCGATCATCCCCGTCAGGGTGGGCATTCCCGAGGGCGGACGGGCCGATTACCTCTTCCTCGAGCTGCCCCTCCTCATCAACGCGCTCGAGGAGCTCGGCTACGACATCGTCCCCGTATCGACCCTCATAGAGCACGCGAAATAGGAAGCGGAGGAAGCATGGACAACTCGAGACTCGAGCTCTCGGCCAGGGAGGCCGCCTTTTCCGTCGACATCGAAGCCGAGACCGCCGAAGGCGCAGCATCGACGATCGAGAAGGCCCCGGGCTGGGGCCATGAGGTCATAGGCCAGCCGAGGGCCCTCGAAGCCCTGCGCATGGGCATCGGCATCAAGGCGAGGGGCTACAACGTCTACGTTTCCGGCGTGCCGGGCACGGGGCGGCGGAGCGCCGTCATGAGCGTCCTCAGGAAGGCGCGCAAGGAGTCGGGCGAGCTCCAGGACATAGCCTTCGTCTACAACTTCGACAATCCCCTCGCGCCCAAGGCCCTCCTCTTCCCGGCGGGCCAGGGCCGCGAGTTCAAGCGCGACCTCCACCGTTTCATCGAGTCCCTGAAGCGCATCGTGGCCCTCCAGGCGGAGAGCGAGACGGTGAAGCGCGACGAGGCTGCCGCGGTCGCGGCCCTCGAGGCTGACGAGAACAAGCGCCTCTCCGAGTTCGAGGCTGCGCTCGCGGCCGAGGGCTTCCGGGCAGTCCAGGTCGAGGGCGAGGGCGGTCCCGGCATGGACATCGTGCCCCTCCTCCCTCCGGAAGAGGGCAAGGAGCCCGAGGAGACAAGCTTCGAGGCCCTCCAGGACCTCGTGGCCAAGGGCGAGCTCCCCGAAGCCGACTATGACAGGCTCCGCGAAGCCTGGTACGGACATGTCGATACCATGAAACGCCTCTTCGCCGAGCTGCGGCGGGGTCGGGCCGAGCTCCAGGACAAGCTCAACGAGGAGCGCGACGAGGCATTGAGACCCCAGGTCAAGGCCGAGGCGGACCTCCTCGCCTGCCGCTGGACGAGCGCCTCCCAGAAGAACTGGATCGAACGCCTCGCCGCCGATGTCGAGGAGAGGATCTACCTCTTCCGCGTGCCAGCGGACTCGGAAGGCAAGCGCCGCCGTTCGCCCGCCCTCGCGCGCTACGGCGTCAACCTCGCCGTGGACCGGAGCGGCACGAAGGAGGCGCCCGTCGTAGTCGAGAACCACCCGACGGCCGCCAACCTCTTCGGCTTCATCGAGCCACGGCCCGAGGAGGAGGGCGATACCAAGATCTCCTACCTCCGCATCAGGGCGGGCTCCTTCCTCCAGGCCTCGGGCGGCTACCTCGTCCTCCGCGCGGAGGACGTCATGTCCGACGAGGAGTCCTGGGTGAGGCTCAAGAGGGTGCTCCAGGATGGCCGCGTGGAGATCCAGCCCCGCGAAGGCCCCCAGGGCCTGGCCTGGATCAAGCCCGAAGCCGTCGAGGCCAAGGTCAAGGTCATCCTCATGGGAGGCGAGTCGACCTACGACCTCCTCTACCAGGCCGACGGCGACTTCCAGAAACTCTTCAAGATCCACGCCGAGTTCGATTCCACCATGCCGCGCAATGCGGCTGGCCTCCGCGACTACGCGGCCTTCGTGCGCAAGATCGTCGACGAGGAGGGTCTCCTCCCCGTCGCACCCGATGGCCTCAACGCCGTGGCCGAGGAGGGCATCCGCCTCTCCGAGTACCGCACCCGGCTTTCCACCCGCTTCGGAGCCGTGGCCGACATCCTCCGCGAGTCCGACTACCGAGCCCGCGTGACCGGTTCGCCGACGATAGGCGCCGAGGCGGTCAGGCAGGCCGTCGCGGCCAGGGCCCGCCTCGCCGACCTGCCGGAGGAGAAGATCGGCGAGATGATAGCTTCGGGAGAGATCATCCTCCAGGTCCAGGGGACGGCCATAGGCCGCGTGAACGGGCTCGCAGTCCACGACCGCGGCTACTACGCCTTCGGCCTCCCCGCCGTCATCTCGGCCCAGGTCAGCCCCGGCGAGTCGGGACTCATCAACATCGAAGGCGAGTCGGGACTCTCCGGAGAGATCTACGACAAGGCAGTCCTCATCGTAGAAGGCTTCCTCCGGAGCCGCTACGCGCGCGACATGCCGCTGGCCGTCTCGGCGGGCATCTGCTTCGAGCAGTCCTACACCGCCATCGAGGGAGACTCCGCCTCGTCGACGGCGGTCTACGCCCTCCTCTCGGCCATCGCAGGCATCCCCCTGCGCCAGGACATCGCCGTGACGGGCTCCCTCAACCAGATCGGCCAGGTCCAGCCCGTGGGAGGCGTCAACGAAAAGATCACCGGCTTCTACCGCGTCTGCCAGAAGACCGGCATCACGGGCAGCCAGGGCGTCATGATCCCTCGAAGGAACGTGATGAACCTCACCCTGCCGACCGAGATCCAGGAAGCGATTGCGAAAGGCAACTTCCACCTCTGGGCGGTCTCGAACATCGACGAGGGTATCGAGATCCTCTCGGGCATCGAGGCGGGCTCGCCCAACGAAAAGGGGGAATTCCCCGCGGCTTCCTTCAATGGCAGGGTGAGGAAGGAGCTCCTCCGCATGGCGCGGACCATAAAGAACTACATGGGCTAGAATGAGATTGAAAAGCGGCGGCAGGAGCGTTATCATTCGCGGTATCTAAAAGGGTTATCTCAACAAGTTGAAAGGTGGATTCTATGCCCGCAGCCGAACTCGTGGTGGACGTCCCGAAGATCAAACGGGCAGCCCACAACGCCATCCCCCTCACCATCACGACCTATACCCTCCCCCATGACATAGAGGTCTACATGGAGGAGGTCCTCGATGCCTTCCTGGCCGAGCTCGGCCAGAAGAAGCTCAAGGATTACCTCGTCTACTGCCTCAGGGAGCTCGCGGTGAACGCCAAGAAGGCGAACACCAAGCGCGTCTACTTCGAGAGCAAGGTCCTCGACATCAACGACCCCACCGACTACGAGGAGGGGATGAAGACCTTCAAACAGGACACCCTCGAGAACATCGCCTACTACCTCCAGAAGCAGAAGGAAAAAGGCTTCTACATCAAGATCATCTTCCAGGCCAAGGCCCAGAACATCCTCATCGAGGTCCGGAACAACGTCGAGATCAACAAGAAGGAGTACATCCGCATCCACGACAAGCTCGCGAGATCGCGGCAGTACAACACCCTTGAGGAAGCCCTCTCGAACGTCCTCGACCCCTCCGAGGGCGCGGGCCTCGGGCTCGTCATCCTCGTCCTCATGCTGAAGAAGATCGGCCTGGACGAGGACTGCTTCGACATCTGGGCGGAGAGCGGCGAGACGGTGGCGAGGATCACCGTGCCCGTCGCCGCGACCAAGCTCGAGAGCGTGGCCGCCCTCACCGAGGAGATCGTCAAGTCGATCACGAGCCTGCCGCAGTTCCCCGAGAACGTCGTCCAGGTCCAGCGCCTCATCGCCGATCCCTCGAGCCAGATCGTGGACATCGCGCGGTCCATCTCCACCGACCCCGCCATGACCGCCGACCTCCTCAAGCTCGTCAACTCAGCGGCCTTCATGCTGCAGAAGAAGGTGGACAACATCGCGGACGCCGTGAAGCTCGCGGGCATGCGGACCATCCGCGGCCTCCTCTATTCCTATGGCACCCTCAAGATCCTCGGCGACGATTCCACCGAGGAGCGCAAGAAGCTCTGGGACCATTCCTACCGCGCGGCCTACTACTCCTACAACCTCGCGCGCAACTTCAAGCCCCAGAACAAGGCCCTTCTCGACGACGCCTACGTGGGCGGCATGCTCCACGACATGGGCAAGATCGTCTTCTCGACCGTCCATCCCGACCTCCTCGCCAAGATCAAGGGCTTCTGCGCCGAGAAGGAGATCCCGGCCTCCACCTTCGAGGACATCGCGGGCGGCATGAACCACGCCGAGATCGGCGCGAGAGTGGCCGAGAAGTGGTTCTTCCCCGAGACCCTCGTCGCCGCCATCCGCTACCACCACGAGCCGAGCCTGGCCCCCGCCGAGACCAAGGACGTGGTCAGCACGGTCTACCTCGCGAACATGATCTGCGAGTACGAGCGCGACAACGTCTACTTCGAGCAGATCGATGGCGCCGTCCTCGCGGACTTCGGCATCTCCGGCGACAAGCAGTTCAGCAAGATCGTCGAGACCATGGCCGAGGGCTTCCGGCTCGAGACCAGCAGGCTCGCGAGGGAATCGACCCGGCGCTAAGCCTCCGCTGGCAAAACCCGCAAGCGGCCCAAGAAAGCCCTGCGGAGCGGGTCCTGACACATGAAAACGGCGATCGCTGCTTGCGCAGGATCGCCGTTTTCATATGCCACCCGCAGCTCCGCATCGCCGGTACGGGGCGTTGGCCGGGTATATCCTTCAAAGTCCGCCGCCGGGCGCGGCCGCCCTCTCGAGTCGGCCTTGACCTGGTGGCCCCATGGGGCGCAGCGCCGGAAAGGCGTGGAGAGAGCGCACAACGAGCCACGTCCGCGGCCGCGTTGCGCGACGCCCAGCATCTCCCCCGACGCGGCCACCCGGGCCGAAGCCCCTTCACGAGGCCCGTCACCGTCAGGGGCCGCCTTCCCGTGGCAGCGCCGCATCCGAAACGCGGCCATCGTTGGTTGAACAAGGTCGAACTATTTCATGACATTGTGGAGCGGCGGGTGGCGAAGGAAAACCTCGTGCGCGCGCAGCGCCGCACGGGTTTTTCCTTCGCCAGGCCCCGCTCGACACCGTCAATAAAAAGGCCCGACCAGGCGCACCCGTCGGGCCGTTTTCGGGATTCGCCCCGTCACGGATGGCTATTTCTTCGCGCCCGTCGCCTCGAGGAAGAGTATGAGGTACTGCTGGATGCCTCCGAAGTACTCGGCCTGGAGGCTACAGGCGGCCGCGCCGATGTAACGGTAGTGCCAGCTTTCCCATTTATAGCCCGTCACGGGCTCAAGCCCCTTCGGGTAGGAAAGGGAGAAGCCGAAACGGGCGGCATTGGCGACGAGCCAACGCGAGGCCCTGGTCTCGGCGAAGGAGTCGTCGATGGAGCCGAAATCGATGGCCATGCCGAGCTGGTGCTGGGAATGTCCCGGAGGGGCGATGCTCGCCGCGGTCGCGGCCTCGCCCTCGGCCTTCACGCCACGGTCCCATACGCCCTGCTGGTATTCGTATGAACGGTAGGCCGACGACACGAGAAGGGTGACGCCATCGGCTCGGGCCGCGGCATCCATCGCCTTGAGGGCGAGATAGGCGGGCCGTCGCAGCTTGTGCCCGGCGCGCGACACCGAGAGCCCGGTGCCGTCGAGGGCCACGAGGTCGGAAGGCGCATAGCCATCAGGGAGGGCCCTGGCCTTGTCGACGCGGCGGAGCATGAAGGCATCAGCCGAGCCGTCCTTCATGGCCTGGTCGAGGAGGGAGAGGAAACGCGAGGGATTCGCGTCGATGCGCGCCTTGACGGCCTGGGCGACATCGGAAGGGAGGGAGGATTGCACGGCAGCCTTGACCGGATCGATGCGCGGATCGGCTGCGCAAGCCGTGGCGAGGACTATGCTGCAGGCGATGAAGGGAACGATGGTGCCGGAACGCATGGGAGGGATTATAGCGTCATGGCGACGCGAAGGGGAAGAAGACGGGACGGCGCCCTTGCGCTGACGCCCAGCCTGGGGCATGCTGTCCGCACATGAAGAAGACCGAATACGCCGCCATCGAATCCTTGCGCGACGATTTCTCGCACCTCGTAAAAAAGCTTTCTCGTGATCTCCCCTTCCTGCCCGTTCTGCAGGAAGAGCTCAGGCTCGAGCTCGGCTATGACGACTATCGCGTCGAGACGCCCGTAGTCTACAACCGCGCCCTCGATGAAGTCGGGCCGAAGGACAGGATCTCCTTCATCCTCGTAGCCGACAATCCGGGAAAGAAAGAGCAGCTCGCGGCGAACAACCGCTACCTCGTGGGCCAGTCGGGCAAGCTGGCCGAGGGCTTCTTCAGGGACAGGCTCGGCGTGGACTTCCGGAAGGACGTAGTCATCCTCAACAAGACTCCCATCCACACCCCCAAGACCGCGGAGCTGCGCCGCTTGCTCTCGCTGGCGGACGCCGCGGGCATGCGCGAAGGCGAGAGGCTGCGGGAAGCCTTCAGGGAAAGCCAGGAGACGATGGCCGGCCTCGCCCGCCAACTTCATGGCGCTTTCGGCGCCGACACTTCAGGCGCCGCCGCCCGCGGCGCCGACGCGTGCGGCGCCGTGGGCGGCGCAGTCCTCTGGGTCTCTGGCCTGGGTGAGCTTCGCGAAAAGGGCCTCTTCCGGCCCTGGGCCGAGGCGCTTGGTGCAGTCTACAAGGACGCGCCTTCCGACCTCGTCGACCGGGTCTGGCTCTTCAACCATTTTTCGATGAACCAGTTCGCCATCGAGGTAAAAAAGAAGGCCGACCCAGCAAGGCCCCTCCTCGAGGAGCTCGGGCGGATCGGCACGGAAAACAGGCATCGCGTCCTGGGCTGGTAATCCCGCGCGAGGGATCGAAGCGGAAAGATCCAGGGCCGCGCATCGCGCGGCCCTGGACTTGGAGCGGAGAGCCCGGTCGGGGCATACCTTCGGCTTCGGCGCTGAAGGCGACGAAGCCGAAGGTGCGCCCCGACGCGCCCATATCCCCAACCAGTACTACCTGCGCCCCTTGGGAAGGGTGCGGAGGTAGACTTGCTTGCCGGGATTGTAGGGATTGTCGCGCTCGTCGATCTCGAAGAGGCCGGAAGCCTTGATGAGGTCGCCCAACTTGCGGAAGCCGTAGTTGCGGGGGTCGAACTCGGGCTGGCGGTTCGCGACGTAGGTGCCGACCGCTCCGAGGTAGGCCCAGCCGAACTCGTCGGCAGCGTCCTCGACCGCGCTCCTGAGGAGGTTCGCGACCTTGCGGTCGGCCTTGAACTCGGCGGCGCCCGCCTTGCGCGCGGCCTCGCGCTCGCCCTTGTCCTCGCGGTCCTCCTCGGGCTCGCGGAGGATCTCGGTGTAGATGAACTTGTCGCAGGCCGCGACGAAGGGGCGCGGCGTCTTCTTCTGGCCGAAGCCGAGGACGAGCTTGCCGTCCTCGCGGAGGCGCATGGCGATGCGCGTGAAATCCGAGTCGCTCGACACGATGCAGAAGCCATCGAGGTTCTCCGTGTAGAGGAGGTCCATGGCGTCGATGATCATCGCGCTGTCGGTGGAGTTCTTGCCGCTCGTGTAGGCGAACTGCTGGATGGGCTGGATTGCGAACTCGAGGAGCTTGTCCTTCCATGAGCGCAGGTTGGTGCTCGTCCAGTCGCCGTAGATGCGCTTGACGCTCGCGACGCCGTACTTCGCGATCTCCGCGAGGAGGCCATCGATGATCGAGGCCTGCGTGTTGTCCGCGTCGACGAGGACCGCGAGCTTGAGCTGGGCCTGGTAGGCCGTCTCCGGCTTGGGGGCGTCCTGGTATGCCTGGTTGTTCTTCACTTGTCGTCTCCGAATAGGGATGCGCGCATCATCCGCACGGAGCTCATGGCCCCGAGGGGGATGCGCAGGGGCGAGCCCGTGCCGAGGTCTTCTGCCTCGAGGACGAGCCCCTTCTCTGCCTTCTCGAGCCTCACCGGCCTCGCGAGGACCCGCACGGGTTCCGCGCCGGAGAGGCGGTAGAGGATCTCGAGCCTGTTGCCGGGCCCGCGCAGGGCCCGTTCCACGATGCGTACCTTGCCGAGGTAGTCGAGGCCCGCGGCCTCGAGGTGCTCGGGCTTCACGTCGGCCCTGAGGAGCTGGCGCGGCGTGAGGATGAGGCGACGCTCGATGCGGTCCGAGAGCTCGCGGAGCTCCGCGGCGCCGCGGGGCGGCCGCTGTCGCGGGGAGAGCGCCGATTGCGAGCCGGCTGCGCCGCCAAAGACGCCGCCTTTGGAGCCGGCACGTGCGGCACGGTCAGCGGACTTGTCATCCGGGCCGGCGCCGGCCGCGGCCGCGCCCGTTCCGGCGGCTTCCCCTTCCTCGTCAGGGAAGTCCTCCATGCCGAAGGCCGTCGCGTCGAGGGCCGCCGCGAGGAGCTCGAGGCGGGGCTTCGGGTCGAGGCTGGCCGCCGCGGCCGCGCCGCCAAGCGAGGTGAGCGGGGCAACCGCCGCGCGTGCGAGACGCGCTGCAGGCAGACCGGACTCGGCGACGCCCGCGACGTTCTTCTCCGCCAAGGCCGCGGGAACGACTCCTGCTTCGCACCCGCCCGGCGCGGCGAAGGCGGGCCTGCTCGCCGGCCCATAGTGGGTCTCGGGCGGAGATTCGAGCCCCGCCTCCTCGATGAGCTCGGCGGCCTCCTCCGGCCCGGAAACCGCAAGGACATAGACGCCCGGCGCAAGGCGTTCGGCGATGCGGGGAGCGAGGGCCCTCGAGCGCTCGACGACGGCTCTCAGCCGCTCATCGGCCACGAGGACGTAGCCGCGGTAGAGCCGGAGGGAGCGGAATTCGTCCTCCCAGGACCTGAGCGAGAAGGAGAGGCTCTGCGGAAGCGGGCGTTTCGCATACCGCGCAATGCGTTCCTCCGCCGCCGCGGCGCCGAGCCCGGCAGCGAAGGCCCGCCGCGCGCTCTCGCGATCGACCTCGAAACTCCAGACCGTGCCGAGCGAGACCGGCCGCGCGATCACGCCCAGGAAGAGCCGCTCCGCAAGCCCGGCTTCAGGCATGAGGTGGATGGCGTGCGAGCCTTCTGCCACGAGGCTCGCCTTGTCATCCGTGCCACGAGCGGACGAGGCCGCACTCGCCGCCCCACCCGGGCTCGCATCCGCGCTTTCGGCGCCGGCTTCCTGCACTTCGGCAAGGCGTGGCCAGGGAGCATGCACGATACAGGCTTCGCCCGACTCCTCGACGAGGCCAAGGCCTGCGAGGGCCTCGATCAGGTCGCGACGGCGGGATGGCGACTGGACCTCGAGGGAGCGGTGCCCGCGCCTCAGGGCCGTCTCGATCCAGCGGCCGAAACCGCCTGCCGAGAAGGCAAAGTCAGGGGGCGCAGCAGCAAGAGCCTCCGCGAGGATGGAGGCTTCCTCCTCGAGTCGACTCCCCTGCCCAGGCCACGCTGGATCATCCTCCTCGGGCCCCGCGGCCAGGGCCGTAGCGAGGTAGGCAGGCAATCGCTCTCCCCATCTGTCCACAGCCGCCGAAAAGGCGGCAAGATCCGCTTCCCGCGCATCGCCGTCCGAACCGAGGAACCCCGCAGCATCGAAGGCGCCCAGCAGAGTCCCGATCCTGCCACCCGTCTGGGAAGGTCCGCCCTGCCCCTGCCCGGCCGAACCCAGGGCAGCAGCCAGTTCTGAGTCCAGAGACGAAGGCTGCGCTGTCTGCGCTTCCTGGGCCGCGTCCCCTCCGCCGGGCGTCCCGGCGCCGCGCAACGCCTCTGGCAGTATGGAAAAGGCGCGTTCCTGGGCCTTCTTGGTGAGGTTCCCGCCCTTCCGTATGGAACCCGGAAACTGGAAGAGGAAGTCGAAGAGCGCTACGGCGTCAGCCGCCGTGACAGGCTGAACTTCGCGGCCCGCACCGCGATCGGCGCCTTGGCTCAGGTTGTGCGATCTAATTGGTCGCCTGACAATGGCCGGCTGGCCATCGCGGCCCGACCTGCTGGATCCGCCCGCCCGTCCGGCTCCGAAAACCGTAGCGAGGTCGAGGACGACCGCCCTGAGGTCCTCGGCGAGGACGGGGTTCACGGCGAGGAGGCGACGTCCGCCCTGCTCGAAGCGGAACACGAGAAGGCGATCCTGGAGGTTCGCTAGGCGCACGCCGAGGTCGAAGAGGGGAAGCTCGCCCTCGAAGAGGGAGCGGAGCTCGGCTTCGGGCATGGGCCCGAGGAGAAAGAGAGAGGCGAGGATCCTCGCGTCGAGGCCGTCGAGGAGATCGAGGACGGCCCGGCGGGTCTCCGCCCTCGCGAGGAAGGCCCTGAGCCTCGCCACGATGTCGCGCTTGTCGTAGGGCGTCTTCACGGGGCCGAGGTAGTTGCGGGCCGCACCGAGGAGGAGCTCGCTGTCGGCCGAGAGGAGCGTGGCCTCCCAGAGGGCCTCGTCGACGACGACGGAAGCGGCAGGCCTCATTCCCAGGCCTCGATCGCGTAACGATAGCCCTGCTCGGTGAGGAACTTGCGCCGGTTGGACGCGAACTCTTCCTCGACCGTATAACGCGAGACGAGCGAGTAGAAGTAGGAGTTCCTGGCCTTGGGCCGGAGTATGCGGCCGAGGCGCTGGGCCTCCTCCTGCCGCGAGCCAAAGCTGCCCGAGACCTGGATGGCTACGGAGGCGTCGGGAAGGTCGATGGCGAAGTTCGCCACCTTCGACACCACGATGACCCGCACCTTGCCCTCGCGGAAGTCCTCGTAGATTCGCTCGCGCTCGGGGTTGGGCGTCTTGCCCGTGATTATGGGCGCTTCGAGCTCCTTCGCGATGCGATGGAGCTGGTCGAGGAACTGCCCGATGACCATCACGGGCTCGTCGTCGTGGTTGGCGACGAGCTCCTTCACCGCCTCGTACTTGGCGCTGTTCTCCGCGGACATCCGGTGCTTCTCGCGGGGTTCGGCCACCGCGTAGGCGAGCTCCTCGTCGGGAGGGAGGGGAATGCGGATCTCGCGGCAGTAGGCCTCGGCGATGAAGCCCTTGCGCTCGAGGTCCTTCCAGGGCACGTCGTAGCGCTTGGGTCCGATGAGGCTGAAGACGTCGTCCTCGCGGCCGTCCTCGCGCACGAGGGTGGCGGTGAGGCCGAGGCGCTTCACGGCCTGGATCTCCGCCACGACGCGGAAGACGGGCGCGGGAAGGAGGTGGACCTCGTCGTAGATGATGAGGCCCCACTTCTCGCGCCTGAAGAGGCCGAAGTGCGGGAAGTCGGACTCCTTGTCCGGCCGCCAGGTGAGGATCTGGTAGGTCGCCACCGTCACGGGCTTCACCGTCTTCTCGCCGCCCGTGTACTCGCCGATGTCGTCGGGCGAGAGGTCGGTCTTGTCGAGGAGCTCGTCGATCCACTGGTGGACGGCTGCCACGTTGGTCGTGATGATGAGGGTCTTGCGGCCGATGGCGCTCATCGCGGCCATGCCGACTATCGTCTTGCCCGCGCCGCAGGGAAGGACCACGACGCCGTAGCCCGAGCCCGGGAGCCCGCCGCCCACGAAGGCCGAGAGGGCGTCCTTCTGGTAGGGCCTGAGCGAGAAATCGCCGCCCGAGCGACGCGCGGCGAGGAGGTTCAGGGCGAGGGGATCGCCAGGCACGAGGGGCGCCTCGTCCTTCACGGGCCAGCCGAGGCGGAGGAGCTCGCGCTTCACCGTGCCGCGCTCCGTGAGCCTCACGCGGAATCCGCCAATGCATGGCGCGAGCCACTTCGCGAGGCGCTTGTTGGCCGAGAGCTCGCGCTCGATGCCAGGATCGGTGCAGACGAGGAGGAGGTCGTTGAGAGGCGTCGCCGTTTCCTGCGCCGCGGGGCCGGCCTGCGCCGCGGCGGCCGCCTGGGCCCCTGCGGCCGGAGCCGGCAAGGCCATCGTCGCGGCGGCCGGCATCGCGGCGGAGGGAGCGGCCTCGATCTCGCGGAGCACGAGCTTGCCGAAGCGCGACATCGTGTCCTTGATGATGAAGGGTATGTCGGTGGGGAGCTCGTAGCGGCCGTAGCGGACAAGGGTCTCGAGGACGTCGTCGGGCCCGAGGCCTGCGCTTGCCGCGTTCCAGAGGGAAAGAGGCCCGATGCGGTAGGTATGGAGGTGTTCGGGACTCTTCTCGAGGGAGGCAAAGGCGCCGACGGCGGCCCTCGCCTCCTCGAAGCCGTCCTCATGGACATCGAGGAGGAGGGAAAGGTCGCTCTGGACTATCAGCGGTTTGCCATTTGCCATATCCGGACAAGTGTAATCAAAACCGGCCCGAGGAACAAGAACCGGCGGCCGGGAACCAGGCCTTTACCTGATTCACCACGGAGATCACGGAGTGGGATCGCGGAGATCACGGAGGAAGAAGGAAGAGTGGGAATGAGAGTGAAAGGGAAAGGGTGCCCGGGAAGCCGATTCCTCCCTTTCCCGTCAATCCCTTTCCTTCTTCGCTTCTACTGTGTGCTGCGCAGCGTGGTTAGCGCCGCGCAACGTTTTCAGGTCTCCGTGATCTCCTTCTTCCCTAACGCTTCGCCAGGCCTTCGGCTCCGTGCTCTCCGTGGTGAATGGTTGAAGGCCTCTTAGGCCGTCAGCTTCTCGAGGCGGTCGACGAGTCCCGAGAGCACCTCGAAGGTTTTCTCGATGGCCTCGGGACCGCGCATGTCGGCGCCGGCCTTCCTCAGGATCTCGACCGGGTAATCGGAGGAGCCTGCGGAGAGGAAGCCGACGTAGCGCTCGGCCGCCTTGGCGTCGCCCGCGAGGATGGGACCCGCGAGGGCGTGGGCGGCGCTGATGCCGGTCGTGTACTGGAAGACGTAGTAGTTCATGTAGAGATGGCTGAACTGGGCCCAGGTCGAGCCTTCGCGGGCGCGGTCCACTTCCATCTCCCCGCCGTAGCCTTCCTCGAAGAGGTCGGCCATGAGGGCGTTCATGTCCGCGGCGGTGCAGCTCTTTCCCTTCTCGAGCCTGTCGTGCATCTCGAGCTCGAAGCGCGCGAGGGTCGGCATGATGAAGAAGTAGCGGTGGATGTTGTCCATCGCCTCCTCGATCACGGCGATCTGGAACTGCGGATCCTTTTCGGTGTCGAAGAGGTGGGCGCGGACCATGGCCTGGTTGAAGTTCGAGGCGACCTCCGCGAGGAAGATCGGATAATCCGCGTAGACCGTCGGCTGGTACTTCCAGGTGTGCCAGCTGTGCATCGAGTGGCCGATCTCGTGGGCAAGGGTGCTCATCGAGGAGAGGTCGTCGGTGTACTGCATCTTCACGAAGGGGAAGGTTGTGCCGAGGAAGCCCGTGGAGAAGGCCCCGGAGCTCTTGCCGACCGTCGGGTAGAGGTCGACCCAGCGCTCCTCGAGGCAGCCGCGGCGCAGGGCGCCCACGTATTCCTTGCCGAGGGGGGCGAGGGATTCCGTGATGATGTCGACGGCGCGCTCGAAGGGGATGACGGGCTGCTTCTTGGCGATGGGGGCCCAGATGTCGCAGTGCTCGAGCTTGTCGACGCCGAGGGCCTTGCGCCGTACCTTCCAGTAGCGGTGCCAGATGGGGAGGTTCTTCCTGAAGGTCTCCACGGTCGAGTCGTAGACCGCGCGCGGGATGTTGTTCTCGAAGAGGGCGGCCTCGACGGAGGTGCCGAAGCGCCTGACGCGCGAATTGAAGACATCGGCCTTCATCGTGGTCGCGAGCGACGCGGCGAGGGTGTTCTCGAGGGCGATGTGGCCGTCGCAGTAGCTCTGCCAGGCCGAGCGCCGCACATCGCGATCGGGCGAGGTGAGGAGCTTGTCGATGGTGCCCTGGGCCACCTCGCTGCCGTCGGAGGCAGGCCTGAATTTCATGTCCGCGTCCACGAGCATGTCGTGGATGTTGCCCGCGCTCTGGAAGACCTCGGCCACGAGGCCGACTGCCTCCTCTACCTCGGCGGAGCGCACGTGCTCCTGCTTGCGGAAGAGGTTCTCGATGTAGTGGCGGTAGACCTGGAGGCGGGGCTCGGCCTTCAGCCAGGCCTCGAGCTTGTCCTTGCCGATGGCGAGAAGCTCGGGGTCGAGGAAGGAAGCCGAGGCCTGGTACTGGCCAAAGAGGCCGCCGGCCTGGCCGTTCATGCCCTGAGCCGTCGTGTCGCCGGTGTCGACGGCCTGGGACATCGACGCGTAGATGTAGAGCCTGCCCGTCCGCTTGAGGAGGTCGAGGAGGAGCTCGATCGTGTCCGCGAGGCCCTTGGCCCCGCCCGCGGCGAGGGTGCCGGCCCTGGCCGCGAGGCCGGGCAACGCGGCCTTCACCGACTCGTACTCGGCCTTCCATGCGGCCGTGTCCTTGAATACGCTTTCCGCGTTCCAGAGGAATTTCTTGTCCAGCTTGGACCGTTCGAAGAGTTTGGTTTCGCTCATGGCGGCCATTGTACGGCGCTTGCGTGGCCTAGTCGAGAAAAAAACGGATCCCTGCGCGGAACTCCGGTTCCCGGCCTCGCGCGTCGCAATCCATAGAAACAGGGACCATGCCGTTGACCCTCGCCCCCCCGTGAGGCTACTTTCATCCAGTGACTTCCCGATACAGCATAAGCGGCTTTGCGCGCTCCCTCTTCCGGGAGTATTCCGAGGCCTTCACCGCCTTCAGCCGGAATGCGAGGCTCTATCTCCTCGGTTCCTTCCTGCTCGGCATAGGCGCCAACCAGATCAGCCTGCTCTGGAACCTCTACCTCAAGAGCATAGGCTACTCGCCTACGATCATAGGCCAGACCCTTTCGCTCAAGGCCCTCGGCTCGGCAGTCCTTGCCCTGCCCGCGGCTTTCTTCGTGGCCCGCATCGACTCGAAACGCCTCCTGCCCTCGGCTGCCTTCCTCGTGGCCGCGGCCTATGTTGCCCAGTCCCTCGCCCTCTCGGTCTCCGTGGTCTCCGCCGCGGTATTCATGTCGGGTGCCTTCTCCACGGTCTTCCAGGTGAGCACAGGCCCCTTTTTCATGCGCAACTCGGGCCCCCGCGAGCGCATCCACCTCTTCAGCCTCAACGCCGCCCTCTCGATGGGCACGGGCCTCATCGGCTCCCTCGCGGGAGGCTTCCTCAAGGACGGCCTCGTGTCGGCCGGCGTCCCCGAGACCTGGGCCTACCGGATCGGCCTCCTCGCGGGAGCGGCCTTCGTGCTCGCGGCCTTCATTCCCTTTGCGAAGATCGACGAACGCAGCGCGATACGCGACATGGATACACCGGCCGCCCCGGCTGGCACGGCAACGGAAGACGCGAAGCCGGCCAGTGCAGATGCGGGGGCCGCGGCGAGTCCTGCCGCGCGCGTCGAAGGGGCAGCGGCAGGCACGGCCAGCGCTGCGACGGCCGACCGGATCGGCCCCGCGCTCTGGGTCAAGCTCATCCTTCCGAGCTTCCTCGTCGGGCTGGGCGCGGGCCTCACGGTGCCCTACCTCAACCTCTACTTCAAGCTCGTCTTCAACCTGGGGGACGGCGCCATCGGAGCGGCCGTCGCCGCGGGCCAGGTCGCCACCTTCCTCGGCATGGCGGCGAGTCCCCTCCTCGCGCGCAAGATCGGCAAGGCGAGGAGCGTCTTCGTGACCCAGGGCGTCTCCATCCCCCTCATCCTCGTCCTCGCCTTCGTGGGTTCCCTCCCGCTCGCCCTCGCGGCCTACCTCGCGCGGCAGGTCTTCATGAACATGTCCACGCCGATTTCGGACAACTTCGCCCTCGAACTCGTGCCGCAATCGAGGCAGGGCCTCGTCAACGCGGTCAAGATGCTCGCCTGGACGGGCTCCTGGGCCATATCGGCGCGCATCTCGGGCGGCCTCATCGACAGCCGCGGCTTCGCGCCCTCCTTCGTGCTGACGGCCTCCTGCTACGCGCTCTCCACCCTCCTCTTCTGGCTCTTCTTCATCAGGGGAAAGCCGCGGCACGCGACAGCGTGAGCACGATGGGCAGGTGGTCCGAGTAGCCCGCCCCGGTCCGCGCGTTGTACGGTACAGGGGCCCCCGAGGAGTCGAGGAGGAAGTCCGCATCAAGGGGGGTGAAGGACTCGAAGGAGAGGCCTTCGCCGTCGAGGAGGCCGGCGGAGAGGAGGAAGCCGTCGATGCGCTCCGCCCTGCCCTCCAGCATGTAGCTCCAGCCATCGCTCCCGGACCAGGGGCTGTAGAGGATGGGACCGCCGTCCGCCGCCCTTCCGGCCTCGGCCGCGGTTCCGGCTATGAGGAGACGCCCACCGCCGTTCCCGGCGGCAGCCGCGTCGAAGGGCATGAGGGCAGTCGGATAGGCGCCGCCGATCTTGGCGAATTCCGCGGGCTCCTCGTTGAAGTCCCCGCAGACGAGGAACTCGGCGCCCGGATCGGCCGCGAGGATCTCGGCCGCGCGCCGAGCCACGAGGGCGGCAGCGCAGATGCGCTCCGGCTCGGTGGCCTCGGCCCCGCCCAGCTTGGATTTCCAGTGGCAGAGGAAAACCGTGAACCGCCTTCCACCGGCATCGAGGGCCACCTCGAGGACATAACGCCCCTGGCTGCCGCGCGAATCGATGCCGTGGGCCTTGAGGACAAGGAGGGGAAGGCGGGTGAGGATGCCGCAGTTCACCGCCTGCCCCGGCGCGGGCACGAGGACGGACCTCGTGTAGCCCGATGACGAGAGCTGGCCGCGGCGCAGGTCCTCGAGGACGCGCCGGTTCTCGACCTCGACGAGGCAGACCAGGTCGGGCCCTTTCGTGGCCGGAGCGGCAGCGCGCACGACCTCCGCGAGGCGTTCGAGCCTGGAACGGTATCGCGCATCGTCCCACTTCCCCGCCGACACGCTGAACTCCGGATACTCGAGGCCCGAATCCTCCGCGTCGAAGAGGTTGTCGACGTTGTAGCTCATCGCCGTGATGCACGGGGGCGCCGCGGACTGGCCTACCGAGGAACAGCAAGGCAGGCAGGCGGCAAGCGTCAGGGTCAGGGATACGAGGGGGAAGATGGGGCGGAACGGGCGCACGGGACCTCCTTGCGGAAGGCCCCGCGGCGCCAGCGGGCGTCACCGGACGCGGCCGACGACTTCGCGGGCGGCCGTGCCGGCTCGCGCCGGCGGGAGCGGCCCGGCCCGTCGGCCGGCGCGCTCCCTGCTAGAGGAGCCTCTCGGCCACGATACGCGCGAGGGCCTCGGTTTCCGCTTGAGGTCCCGAACCCATGGGCTCGAAGAAATCTCCGGTGATCGTCTCGTAGGCCTGGACGTAGCGCCAGGCCGTCTCGGCCCGCACTCCGTCGGGGATGGCGGGAGCCTCGCCATCGCCCTTGAAGCCGCGTTCGAGAAGCCAGCGGCGGAAGGGCTCCTTGTCGAGCTCGGCCTGCTCGTCGCCAGCCTCGAAATGCTTGTGGTAGCCATCGGCCCACCAATAGCGGCTCGAGTCGGGCGTATGGATCTCGTCGCAGAGCGTGAGACGGCCGTCGATGAGGCCGAACTCGTACTTCGTGTCGACGAGGATGAGGCCGGCGGCTGCGGCGAGCTCCTGTCCCCTTCGGAAGACGGCGAGGGAGACGCGCTCGACCTCGCGCCACAGGCCTTCCTCGACGAGGCCGGAGGAAACGATCTCCGCGGAGGAGACGGGCCGATCGTGGCCAGAGGCTTCCTTGGTGGAGGGCGTGATGATGGGCACGGGGAACTTCTCGTTGTAGCGGAGGCCCCCCGGCAGGCTGATGCCCGAGATGGGCTTCGCGGCCTTGTAGTCGCGCCAGGCCGAACCCGTGAGGTAGCCGCGCACGACGACCTCGAGGGGCAGCATCCCGGCCTTGCGGGCGAGGCAGGCGCGGCCCGTGCCGGCAAGCTCGCCGGGGCCGGCGATGACATGGTTGGGCACTATGTCCTTCGTGGCGGCGAACCAGAAGGCTGCTATCCTCGTGAGGAGCTCGCCCTTGAAGGGCACGGTGGAGAGGATGCGGTCGAAGGCCGAGATGCGGTCGCTCGCCACGAGGAGGAGGCTCTCCTTCCCCGCAACGACGTCGCGCACCTTGCCGCGGTAGACCTCGTGGCCTCGGGCGGCATCCTCGGGAAGGCTCTCGTACGCGGCCCCAAGGCTCGCTTCGACGCGTTCCCTCGTCATAGCCCGAGATCGCCCCGGGAGGTGCCGATCTTCGAGATGAGGCCGTAGGCCTGGGCCTCCTCGGCGTTCATCCAGTAATCGCGGTCCGTGTCCTTGGCCACCCGCTCGATGGTCTGGCCCGTCGCCTCGGCGATGACCTTGTTGATGCGCTCGCGGGTCTTCTCGAGCTCGCGGGCGTGGATCTCGATCTCCGTGGCCACGCCGCGCATGCCGGCCAGCGGCTGGTGGATGAGGTAGTGACTGTTGGGGAGGGCGAGGCGCCTCTCCTTGGGCACGGCGAGGAGGACGAGGGCGGCGGCGCTCGCCACGAGGCCCATGCCGATGAGGCGGACGGGCGGCTTCACGAAGCGGATCATGTCGAAGATCGCGTAGCCCGCGTCCACATCGCCGCCGGGCGAATCGATGTAGATGTCGATGGGCTCGTCCGAGAGGCTCTCGAGGAGGAGGAGCTGGCGGATGACGCGCTCGGCCTGCTCCTTGTCGATCTCGCCGGAGAGGAGGATGGTGCGGGTCTTGAGGAAGCGCTCGGCGAGGGCATCCTCGGGCCGGTGCTGGACCTTCTCGTCCTCTTCTTCCTCTTCGCCATCGTATCGGATATTGGGCACTCTGCTCATGGGTTGTACTTCCTCCCTGACTGTTCTTGGTCCTAATATAACTGTTTCGGGCGGGGAACGTCGCGCCTTGCCGGCCCCGCGCTGACAAATACTAACGGCCGGGGACCCCATTGGCAATGGCCGCCGGCCTGGGCCAGGCGCCCATTGCCATGGCTCCGGCGATACAATATATTATTTCCTGCATATTACAAGGAGATTCCCATGAATAAGCCAAGAGGACGTATATCCCTTGAGGCCCTAGCCCTGATTGTACTCTTTGCGGTTTCCGCGCCCCTCGCGGCCGCGGACAAACCCTGGTACGCGGCACGCCTCGCGGCCCTCGGCTTCCAGGTCTACTCCACGCCCCGCCCAGCCCAGGACTTTGTGGCCACCGGCCTCGACGGTTCGAAGACGGCCCTCTCCTCGCTCAAGGGAAAGATCGTCCTCCTCAACTTCTGGGCCACCTGGTGCCCGCCCTGCAAGGCAGAGATGCCCTCGATCGAGGCGCTCTGGAAGGCCACCAAGGGCAAGGCTTTCACGATCCTCGCGCTGAGCGACGGCGAAAGCCCCTCCGACGTCTCGGCCTTCATAAAGAAGAACGGCTATACCTACCCGGTCTTCGTTGACCCGGCCGGCTCGGTGCCGCAGCGCTACGGCGTGCAGGGCATACCGACAACCTATGTCATTGACAAGAAGGGCATGGTGATAGCCCGCGTGATAGGCGGAATCGAATATAACTCGCCAGAGGCCCTGTCGATCTTCGCGGAGCTGGCAGAACGGCCTTGATGGGCTGCGGGGAAAGGCAGCCGCACTCGCATTCAGCGGCCGCAAGGCAAGAAGAAGATCACACAGAGCCGCAGAGACACAGAGGGAAACGAGGGTGGGGGAGATAAACAGGGGCTAGCGGCTTCAACGATCCCTGATGGCATCCATTTCTTTCCTGATACCTTCTCTGTGACTCTGCCTCACGCCACGCCCTCGGCGCGGCTACGCCACGCCCTCGGCGCGGCTACGCCACGCCCTCGGCGCGGCTACGCCACGCCCTCGGCGCGGCTACGCCACGCCGGCCCTGAAGGAGCGCCGCACATAGCGCCTGCGGATGCGCTCGATCCAGGTGAGGGCCGTCGCCATGACGAGACGCGGGATCACGAGCCAGAACATGGGCAGTCCGAGAACCATGAAGAAGGCCGTATCCTCGATGAGGGCATGGCAGAATAGAGCGTTGTGGTTGAAGAGGTCGCCGTCCTGCCGCTTGATCTTCCCGGACTCGATGTCCCCGGTGAGGAGGCCCGCGCAGTAGGGATACCCTGCCACGTTGGCTGACACCCAATAGAGGCTGTCCGAGGGATCGAGGCCGAGGAAGCGCATGAAGGGAGCAAGGACCCGCGACAGGAAGGTCATGCCGCCGAATTCCTCGAGGATGATCCTGAGGGCGCCCACGGCCATGACGATGATTGCGATATCGAGGGACAGGGCCCCGGAGCGGGCAGCCCAGGCTCCGGGAATGCGGGCGAGGGGCGCCATGCCAAGGCCGAGCGCGACCGAGAAGGCCGCCTCGCCAAAGCCTGGCGCCAGAAGAAGGTGGGTGCTCCAGCCCGCAACGAGGCTGCAGACAAGGCGGAGGAGGACCATCTTGGTCGCCGAGGAGCCGGACTTCTTCATGGCCGCGGTCTCCGCGATGAGCGAATGCGAGACGAGACAGATCACGGCGAGGATGACTGCGGCCCTCATGTCGAGGGAGAGGAAGGCCATGGCTGCCACTCCGGCATAGATGTCGATGAAGGCAGCGGCGGCGAGGGCCAGCACGGAGGATCCCGGAAGGCCGAAAATGGCCGTTACGGGGCCGAGGAAACGGTCGAGGAGGCGGATTGCTCCGCACCAGTCGAGGAGGCCCATCGCCACGGTGAGGGGCAGGAGGATCGCGACGAGGCGCAGGAGACTGCGCGCGGCGGCCTTGCCGCCGCTTGCGAGGGCGGCGCCTGCCCGCCGTAAAGGACCGGATCGCCCGTTATCTTCCATCGCCTGCGACTCTAGCTTCCCGCGGGAAGGCATGTCAAGGAAAACCTCGGCCGGAGAAAGCCGCCGGTTGCCCCGCCGGAACCCTCAGACCTCGATGCCAAGGACCCTCACGGGGCAGCGTCCCCGCGCTTCTATACGGCCGGAGGCGAGCCGCGCCGCAGCCCGGATCGATGCTTCCGAGTCTCCGTAAACAGCGCCGATGGCTGCCGCCCGGGGGAAAAAGGCGGCGTCGTAGGGATCCCGGAGCGCGATGAGCGAAACAGAGTCGATGGATTCCTCGAGTACGTGGATGAAGCTCTCCTGGGAGGGCCTCAGGTGAGCATCGCAGGAAAGGACCAGGGCCGTCCCTGCAGTCCGGCCCGCGTCGCCCGCGGCCAGAAGCGCCGTGGCCCGCGCCTCTGGCGGCGCGATGATCTCCGTGAGGACAGCCATCGCATCGCCCTCTGAAGGGTCTGCTGGCAGGGAGAAAACCCTCGCCCCCGGCAGCTCCTCCTTGAGGGCGGAGAGGAGGGCCGTGGAGCGCCTCGAGTTGCCCGACGCGGAAGGCGGCATGAAGAGGAGGACGGGGAGGCCCTCGCGGACCGGCACGAGGCCGGCGAGCGATCCGTGCCGCATATCGTGTCGCATATCGCGCCGCGAGGCTGGCGCGGATCCGCGCGGCGCGCGGAGGAGGGTGGCGCCGAGTTCGGCCGTCCGCGCGCCGAAGCCGGCCACGAGGGGGCTTGCATAGATCGGAAGAGTCCTGGTCCGCAGGGGCGGCGCCGCAAGGCCCGAGAGGAGGGTCTCGAGCCGCCTTGACTGGATGATCGGCCGCGGGCTCGGGATTTCGCCTTCCCTCACTGCGGCTTCGAGGCCGGCCGCAGCCTCGAGGGCCAGGTCAGGGTCGAGGGCCAGGGAGAAGTCGCAGCCAGCAAGGGCGCCGAGCACGGCCGCGCGGCCAGGCTTCTCGGGATCCTCGTCGAGGGCGCCGCCTATCACGAGGCCCCGGAAGCCGAGGGCGGAGCGGAGCCTCCCCTCGATCGCAAGGGAGGAGCGGGCGGCGGGGATATGTTCCTGGTCATAGGCCGGCACGTAGGTACGCGCCACGAGGATGGCGGAGAGCCCGGCCTTGATGGCACGCGCAAAAGGCCGCTCCTCGGCCTCGGCGAGGCGTTCCGCCTCGAAGGGGAGCGTTGCGGGCTCGCGGCGGGCGTCCATGGAAAGGCTGCCGCATCCCGGAAAGGAGAGGCCGCAGGCCGCCACGCCGCCACGGGCAAGGCCACGGGCAAAGGCGGCACCCAGCCGGGCTGTGGCATGCGGATCCTCGCCAAAGAGGTCCATGATACCGCCCCTCGCCTTGGGATCGGTGGCCAGGTCGAGGCGCGGCCCCATGACGAGGTCGACCCCCGCTCCCGAGGCGGCATGGCCGAGGAGGAAGCCCGCATGCCGGGCGAGGCGCCTCTCCTGGTTCGCGGCGAGGCAGAGGGGGCTCGGGAGGTCGGGCACCATGGGGAAGGAGGCCGAGGCCTCGTCCCAGCCGCCGAGGGCCACGAGGGCGGGACCGGTTCCGGCGAGGGCCACGAGCCTCCGGGCCTCGGCGGCGAGGGCGGATAGGCGCTCGGGCTCCATGAGGAGTATCCCGGGAAAGAGGAAGGCGCGGATGCCGGCCTGGACATAGGATGCGATTACGGCTTCCGCCCCGTCATGCGGGACGGCGCCGAGGACCATGCCTGCCCCCTGCTTGGGACTCGTCATGTTACCCCCTCACAACGAGTGTAAGGCATTTCCCGCGCGGAGGGTAGCTGTATCGCCCATCGTTGCCCGCCGCACGGCACGGCTACGGCGCGTCTCCCGCGCGGCATGGCTGCGTCCCGCCGCCGCGGTCAGCGCTTGGCCGCCGCGAGCTCACGCGCCGCCTTGGCAAGGCCGCCGTCGGCGGCAATGGCCTCGAGGGTCACGGGAAGGCGCCAGCCCCAGTTCCACTCGTTCGTCGTCCCCGGCACGTTGACGCGCTCGTCGGCCGGATCGGCGGGCCGGTAGGCTCCGCGGGCCGCGGCTTCTACGGGCGCCATGGCGAGGAGGTCCTGGATCGGATAGACGGCCACCGCGGAGTTCACCGCCGCCACGGCCTTGAGAAGGACGAGGGCAGCCTGGGGATCCAGGGACTCGGGCGCGGGCCCGAGATCCTTGCCGAGGGCGGCCGCGGCAAAACTCCAGACCTGGGCCTTGTCGGCTTCGCCCTCGTACCAGCCCCGGAGGGACGTGGAGTCATGTACCGAGGGACAGGCTATCGCGAGCTTCGGGTAGGCCGAGGCGGGCACATAGGGCTGGCCCTGGGCCGCCCAGTCCCTCGTCCAGCGGAGGACGCGGAGGCCGAGGATGCCGAGGTCGGAGAGGACTCGGGGCACGCAGCCCGGCACGGAGCCCAGGTCCTCGGCGCAGGGCAGCATCGAGCTCGAGGCCTTGAGCATGCCGAGGAGCTTCCTGCCGTTCGCCTCCCAGCCCGCCTCGCCCTTCTCGCGCTTCAGGCGGAAGAGGCCCTCGAGGGCCCCCTTCTCGCCCTCGGAGAGGGTCGGCCAGGCCGTCGTGTCATAGTAGCGCCAGGCCGGGGCGAAGAGGCCGGGCTCGAATTCGTAGAGAACCCGGTCGCGCCAGGACCTGAGGAGGAAGGCCCGCGCGGCTTCAGAGATTCCCGGGCCGCCATAGCCCGGAGCGCCCGCGATGCCCGCCTGCTCGATGTCGAGCTCGCCCCGGATCTCGCGCTGGAAAAGGAAGAGCTCCTCCTCGCCGATGCGGTCGAGGGCCGCCACGCAGGCTTCCATCGCCGCGGTCGCGTCGCCGCCGCAGGCTTCGACGAGGCGGTCGGTGCGGATATGGGGCTCCGAGAGCCACTGGATGCGGTCCTCGTGCAAGCCGAGGCCGAGGAGCTCGTCGCGCGTGATGTACTCGTCGGGCACGAAGCGCCCGAGGTAGCCCGAACGCTCGCGGTCCGAGAGGGCCCAGATGCGGAAGAAGCCGAGGACATGGTCGATGCGATAGGCGGAATAGAACTTGGCCGCGCCCGCGAGCCTCTCCTTCCAGAAGGAGTGGCCATCGCGTTCCGCGGCCGCCCAGTCATAGATCGGGAAGCCCCAGTTCTGGCCGAGCTCGGCGTACATGTCGGGCGGAGCGCCCGCGGCCAGGCCCAGCCGGAAAACGGATCGCCTCGCCCAGACGTCGGCCGAGTCCTCGTTGATGAGGATGGGGATGTCGCCCATGAGGGCCACGCCCGCGGCGTCGAGGGCACCGATGGCGGCGCGGAACTGGGCCTCGGCCCGCCACTGCAGCCAGGCGCGGAAGCGGAAGCCCGAGCCGAGGACCTTGTCCTTCCAGAGCCGCTCGATGTCGTCCTCGGTGGGCTCGCGGAGCTCCGTCCACTCCCACCAGGGCTCGCCCGCGTTGAGCTTCTTGAGCTCGACGAAGACCGCGTAGGGCCTCACCCAGGGATTGTCGCCCACCCATGCGTCGAAGGCCTCCCGGTCGAGTCCGGGTTCGCCTATCGCGTTCCACACCTTCTCGAGTATGGCGAGCTTCCCCTCGAGGTAGGGCCCGTAGCGGAAGCGCGCGTCGCCCGCGAACTTCGCGGCATGGGCCGCGGCCTCCGCACGCAAGTCCCCGGCCTTGGCGGCGAAGGCCGCGAAGGCGCCGCCGGTGCCGCCCGTCCCGGCCGCCGCCGCGGCCCGGCCGCCAGCCTTCGCGGCTTTACCCGCGCCGGCCCCGGCGACGGCCGCCGCGCCAGCCCCGGCCAGCTCGGGAAGGTCGGCTATCGACAGGTAAAGGGGATGGAGGGCGAAGGCCGAGAGGGCCGAATAGGGCGAAGTCTGGTAGCCCGAATCGTTCACGGGAAGGAGCTGGACGAGGTCGAAGCCCCAGTCCTTCGCGAGGGCGCCGAGGGCGGCAAGGTCGGGGAACTCTCCCGCTGCGGGACTATGGCTGCTCCGCAAGGACTGGAGGGGAACGACTATTCCGCTCGAGCGGCCTTTCCTGATCGGGTCATACTGCATGCCTGCTCCTGTAGCGCAACGATAGAGGCGTATAAAGTTGAGTATATGCCGCGGCGAGGCCCTGATCGAGGGGGCTAGAGAGATGAATCGCAAACCGAGGCGCCGGACCTATCGCGGCCGCCCGCACTCGCGCGGCGCAGGTCGTACCGGCGCCGCCGCAGCCTAGTCCGAAGCGGCCTTGGCAGCCGCGTTCCTTGACTGCGCGGCCGTCGCGGCCGCGCGCTCGCCAAAAAGCGCCTTGAGCGCCGCGCGCGCGTCGGCCACTGCCCGCCACTCCTTGCCCTCGCCCTCCTCGCCGCCTGGCCCCAGCACGAAGTCGAGGCCGAGGGCCCGCGCAGCCCGGGCACGGCGCCGCATCTGCCTGACCGGCCTCACCTCGCCCGCGAGCGAGAGCTCCCCCGCGAGGGCGCTCGCGTCGGGCAGGGCGAGGCCCGTCCGCGCCGAGTAGAGGGCCGCCGCGAGCGCGAGGTCGATGCCGGGCTCGGCGAGCCTCATGCCGCCCGCCACGTTCACGTAGAGGTCCTGGTCCGAGAAGTGGAGGCCCGTGTTCTTCTCGAGGACGGCGGCGACGCGCGCCACCCTACCTGAGTCGATGCGCTCGGAATAGATCCGTGAAAGCCCCGCCTTGGCCGGCACCACGAGGGACTGGATCTCGACGAGGATGACCCGCGAGCCCTCATGCACCGCGGCCACGGCCACCCCCGCGGGCAGGCCGCCCGAGCGCCTCACGAGGAAGAGGCCCGAGGGATCCTGGACCTCCTCGAGGCCGCCCTCGGCCATGCGGAAGATGCCTATCTCCTCGGCGCTGCCGAAGCGGTTCTTGCCCGCGCGGAGGACGCGGAGCTCGCCCTCGCTCTGCTCGAAGGAAAGGACGGCATCCACGAGGTGCTCGGCCGCCTTGGGCCCCGCGATGAGGCCCTCCTTCGTCACGTGGGCCACGAAGAAGATCGCCGCGTCGCGCTCCTTGGCCCAGGCCGTGAGCTCCTGGGCGCAGTACTTGATCTGGTTCGCCGTGCCGGGCACGGCCCCGGCCTCCTCGGCATGGAGGGTCTGTATCGAGTCGATGACGACGAGGCTCGGCTTGAGGTTCTCGAGGGCCGCGCGGATGGCGGCGAGGTTGCCGGAGCAGAAGACCTCGAGTCCGTCGCGCAACGCGCCTAGTCGGTCCGCCCTGAGCCTGAGCTGGGCCGGAGACTCCTCTCCCGAGACGTAGAGGATGCGCCCCGGAGCGGCAGCCTTCGCGCAGACCTGGAGAAGGAGGGTCGACTTGCCTATGCCCGGCTCCCCGCCCACGAGGATGGCCGAGCCCCGCATGATGCCCCCACCCAGGACGCGGTCCATCTCGCCCGACCCGCTCGCCATCCGTTCGCCGCTCTTGGGGTCTATCGAGCCGATGGGCAGGGGGAAGGTCTCGCCCGCCCGGTCCTGCCCGACCTCCGCGGCGACTCCTTCCCTGAGGGTGTTCCACTCGCCGCATTCGGGGCAGCGCCCGAGCCACTTGGGCTCGACGTGCCCGCAGGCGGTGCAACGGTAGACGGTGAGGGTCTTCTTGGCGCTCATGGTGACCTATCGTAGCCGAGCCGCGCCCATGATTCAATGTGGAAGGGGGGAGCGCTGTCGCGGAAGGCATCCGCGCCTGGACTCCCTCGAACTTTTTCAAGAACTACTCAGGGCAGGGCCTGGCGAGGGGAAATGGCGATGGCCGCTGCGCGGCATCGTCATTTCCCCTCGCCACCCGCCGTCCTGCGCGATCATGAATAAGCTTCGGCCGGGTTCAACCCTCGAATGCCGTTCTCGACAACGGCCACCTTCCATGAAGCTTCAGGCGCGGATCGGCTTCGAGCCGGCTGGCGGGGACCATTCTTGACGCGGCTCCCCCTCGCTTCGAAGTCCTCGCCATCGTCAAGGCGCTTCGCGTCTTGGCGCCGGCTCCGGTCTTCTCCGCTTCCCCCACTCCGACAGGGTCAGACCCCAAGGCGAAGTCAAGGCCTCTCCGTCGGGGTCAGACCCCACGCCGGCAGTCGGATTCGCGGACCGGGGTCAGACCCCAGGCCAGAACCGGCGCCTCCCGCATGGGGTCAGACCCCGGCCTGTATGCTGTCGACAGGGGAAAGGCGGGCTATACTTACAGCAATCACAAGTCCAAGGAGTGGCCATGGCCCAGAAAAAGACCGTTTCCCTCACCTCGATCTTCTTCCTCCAGCTCGCGCTCGGCGTATTCTTCCTCATGCTCGGCATCATGGGGCTCGGCGACTACAATTCCGACCTGAGCAAGTTCGCCCGCTGGTTCGGCCGCGACGACACCCTCAAGGTCATCATGGCCGTCATCGAGCTCGTCATGGGAGGCATCCTCCTTTTCGGCCTCTTCATCCCGGTCAGCGGCAACCTCGCCAGGATCTTCGCCTTCGCCCTCTTCATTCTCTGGGCCGTCTACATGTTCATGACCTATTTCGTCGACGGCTCCTTCCTCGAACCCTCGGCGGTTGTCTGGTTCTATTACATCGCCAAAGACGCGATCATCCTCGTCGCCCTCTGGGTGGTCGGAAAGAAATACATGGCCTGAAGCCTGCCGCTGCAGGAGAAAAAAAGAGCCGGCTTCGCGAACTGACCCCCTGAAAGTGTCTACTTTCAAGGAGTCAGTTCGCGAAGCCGGCTCTTTTCGTTGGCGCAGTCCCCGCTAGTTGTCGAGGCTCCTGATGCGGCCGGAGCCGCTCGTATGCGCGTCGACCGTTGGCTTGCCCCAGTAGCCTATGCTGCCTGAGCCGCTCACGCTGGCCTGGAGCCTTTCCCTGACGCGGAGCTCGAGGTCGCCCGAACCGGAGATCGTCGCCTTGAGGGCGTCGATGGTGAAGTCCTTGCCGGAGATGCTGCCCGAACCCGAGATGTTCGCGATGCAGGTCTTGGCCGTGCCCGCGAAGACACCGGAGCCGGAGCCGGAGATGTCCAGGTCGAGAGTACCAAAATCGCCCGACAGGCTATAAGCGCCGGAACCGGAAACGCCCATCGAGGCCTTCCCGTAGGAGAGTTCGCCCTCGAGGGAACCGGAACCGGAGACGTGGGCGCGGAAGCTCTCGCCCGAGAACCTGTCGATATGTACGGAGCCCGAGCCCGAGAGGCCTATGCCTTCGAGGGCCGGGAGGGTGACGTCGTATTCGATCTTCGTGGGCCTGTAGGTCCTGATGCCGGGCTTCATGCCGATCCTGAGCTCGTTGCCTACGACCTCGGTCACGATGTAGGGCAGGATGTTGGAATCTGAAGTGACCTCGACCTTGAAATCGCCGGAGTGGACCTTGAGGCTGCCGATACCCGAGAGCGAGACCGCAGAGAAGCCGGGCAGGCCCCTCGACTCAGTCTCTACCCTTCCGTTTCCCGTCACGATGCCGAACAGTCCCATACCACCAACCTTTCCGTCGCTGGATGCAGATCCCACGCAGGAGGTCGCCAGCAATGCGAGGGCAAGGACGGTGGCCGCATGTAGTGCGCGCATGTCGTTTTCCCCTTTCGACCGCGGGAACCGTGGCCGCCCCAAGGGGCGCATCCCGGTCATGTCGCGTGTCGTCCGAAATATATCGCTATCGCAAGCCGGTATCCAAGCCAAATCGACTGCAAAGTCTTGCCTCGGGGCCGAGATGCCGTATAGGCTTGTTCCATGGAACGAGCAAGGATAACGCTCAGACCCAAGGAAGACCTCCGCCTCAGGGCGGGCCACCCCTGGGTCTATGACAACGAGATAGCGCGCGTCGAGGGCCAGCCCGCCCCCGGCGACGAGGTCGAGATCCGTGACGCCCGCGGCCTTCCCGTGGGCGTCGCCTTCTTCAACCCCTCGTCGAAGATACGGGCCCGCATCTACTCCCGCGAGCCGAGGGAGGCCGACAAGGCCTTCTTCGTCGAGGCCATCACGAGGGCCCTCGACTACCGGAAGCGCTGGTTCGATCCTGCGCGGCAGAGCCTCCGCGCCATATATGGCGAGGCCGACGGCCTTCCCGGCCTCATCGTGGACTCCTTCGTGGGAGTGCCGGACTCGAGCCCGCCACGGGAGACGGCCGCCGCCACGGGGGTCGCGCCGGCGCGCGCGGTCACGCCGCCGGACATCGCGGACGCCGGCCGCTGGCTCTCGGTGCAGCTCCTCTCGCTCGGAATGGCGAGGCGCAAGGACCTCATCGTCTCGGCCCTCGAGGAGGTCCTGCCCGCGGCCGGCATCGCCGAGCGGAGCGACGCCCCCGTGCGCGGCCTCGAGGGCCTCGAGCCGGAGACGGGCGTGCTCGCGGGCAAGGTGCCGCGACGCATCCTCATCGCGGAGAACAGCCTTTCCTTCGGGGTCGACCTCCTCGGAGGCCAGAAGACGGGCTGGTTCCTCGACCAGCGATCGAACCGCGCCGCGGCGGCGCGCTACGCCGAGGGGCGGCGCGTCCTCGACGCCTTCTGCAACGCGGGCGGCTTCGGCCTCGCCTGCGCCGCGGCCGGCGCCGAGTCCGTCCTCGCGGTGGACTCCTCGCAGGAGGCCGTGGCCGAGGTGTCAGCCAACGCGGCGCGCAACGGCCTGGGCGATTGCGTGAAGGCGGTGGCGGCCAACGCCTTCGACTACATCCGCGGCCTGGAGCGCACCAAGGAACGCTTCGGCCTCGTGGTCCTCGACCCGCCGGCCTTCGCCAAGAACCGCGCCTCCATCGAGGGCGCGCACCGCGGCTACAAGGACCTCAATCTCCGCGCACTCAAGCTCCTCGAGAAGGGGGGCATCCTCGTGACCTGTTCCTGTTCGCACTGGTTCGACCGCGAGCGCTTCTCTTCCATGCTGGAGGAGGCGGCGGCGGATTCGGGCCGGAGGCTCCGCATCCTCGAGGAGAGGAGCCAGGACCTCGACCACCCCATCGTCTCGGGCTACGGCGAGTCACGCTACCTCAAGTGCGTCATCGCAGAAGCCTTCTAGGGGTTGGCGGCGTACTGCGGAAGCCGCGCCGCCGGCCGCGGCGACGGCGCCGCGCGGGACGGAGCCGCGCGGCTGAGGCAAGCGGCAGCTAGAGGACCAGGGTCCTCGAGATCTCGAACTCATTGACGCCGAAGAGGCGCCTGACCTCTTCGGCCGTCTTGAACGTCGTGCCGGCCTTGATGTTGAAGAAATCGATGAACTCCTTCATCTCGGCCTCGTTCTTCGAATAGAGGGCCGAGGAGAAGGCGGCGCGGTAGAGGCCCTCTTCGGCCAGCTCCATGGTGCCGAGCTTGCCGTACTCGCGCTTGGCCTTGCCGTCGACGATGGCCCTGTCTCCGTCGTAGCCGATGGTAAAAATGAAATCCTCTCGTGATATCACGGTCCACTCCCTATCGATGATGGTATCTGGCAACGACAACAGGTTGCGCGACGCCTGTCGCCCTGGGTTCGGGCCCAGGGGCGCAGGCATCATGAAGGAACGTCAGGCGGGGGAGAAGCTCGACTTGTCGGCGCCGCAGAGGGGGCAGACCCAGTCTGCGGGCAGCTTTTCGAAGGGAGTGCCGGCGGCCACGCCGGCATCGGGGTCGCCGACGGCCGGGTCATAGATGTAGCCGCAAACGTCGCATACGTACTTCTGCATCTCGTGCTCCTGGTATTCGCGCGTGGCGCGGTTTTTGGGCGAGGCCCTCGCGGGCCCCGCGCATCAGGCCTTCCAGAGGCCGTGCTTGTTGCAGTACTCGCGCGCGAAGACGCGCGCGGCCTTCGTGGAGAAGGAGGCTTCGGGCTTGTCGCCGGGCCTGAGGTGGGCGCGATGCACGACCGAGGGCGAGCCGTCAGCGGCCTCCTCGACGAGCTCGATCCACTCGATGTAGTGGTCGGCCTCCATGGGATGGGGCACCGAGCCGACGGAGACGCGGTAGCCGTCGCCGGTCTTCTCGATCACCGGCACATGCTTCTCCTTCGACGCGTCCACGGAATTCTCGGCGAGGAGGGTCATCTTCTGGCCGCAGCAGACAGGCTCTCCGCCTCCGGCATGGACAACCTCTACGATGTTACCGCAGACCTCGCAACGATAGATCTTCATGAATCCAGCCATTGCTCACTCCTTTCGCGGATTACGGCGCGTGATCGTCAGAAATTTTCGCCGAGCAGCTCGAAGTAGGCCTGCGGGTGGGCGCAGGCCGGGCAGGCCTTGGGCGCCTCGGTTCCCTCGAAGAGGTAGCCACAGTTGATGCAGCGCCATATCACGGGCTTGTCGGCCTTGAAAATCTTGCCCGACTCGATGTTGTGGCGGAACTTCTCGTAGCGCTTCGCGTGCTGCTTCTCGGCCACGGCTATCGCCTCGAAGACCACGGCTACGGCCTCGAAGCCCTCCTCGCGGGCGGTTTTGGCGAAGGAGGGATACATGGTCTTCCACTCGTAGTTCTCGCCCTCGGCCGCATGGAGGAGGTTGTCCGTCGTCGGACCGATGGGCCCCGCCGGGAAGGTCCCCGTGATGGTCACCTCGCCCCCCTCGAGGAATTTGAAGAGCCGCTTCGCATGCTCCTTCTCCTGGTTGGCCGTCTCCTCGAAAGCGAGAGACACCTGGATGAAGCCCTCGTCCCGTGCCTTCGAGGCGTAATAGGTGTAGCGGTTCCGTGCCTGAGACTCGCCTGCGAAGGCGGCCATCAGGTTCTTTTCGGTCTCGGATCCCTTGACGCTCTTCATGGTCCCCTCCTGTTTATCGATGAGCGATCCCGCCCTTTGCGGTCCGGCCTCCCCGGCCGCGCCTCAAGCGGGCTCGCGTCGATAAATATACTGTCTCGGAGGGCCGCCTGCAAATGAAAGAATCGCGTGGGGCCGCGGACTTCAGCGTTTCAGCGCTTCTTCCCGCCGCCGCGCCGGGACTGCCCGCCTGCATCGGCGGCCGGGCCCTTCCCCTTCGCGCCGCCGTCGCTGTCGGACAACGTGCCCGTCTCGCCCCTCCGGTCGGCTAGCCAGACCGCTATGGCCAGGGCGATTGCGCCGAAGGTCACGGACATGTCACCCACGTTGAGGATGCCCGTGCGGAAGTTCCCGATGCCGAAGTTCATGAAGTCGACGACATGGAAGGAGTTGAAGACCCGGTCCTGGAGGTTTCCCACGCCGCCCGCGATGATGGTGACGATGATGACGGTCCAGGAGGTCCTGAGCCTCCTGAAGAGGCAGTACCAGAGGCCATAGAGGCAGACTGCGAGAGGCAGGACGATGAAGACCGCGTACTTGAGCGCCAGGGGCCAGCCCGAGCCCATGCTGAGGAAGGCGCCGTCGTTCTGCGTGTAGACGAGGAGAAAGCAGCCTCCGAGGTAGGACCTTGTCCCCGCGCCCCGGAGCGTCGCCTCGGCGATGATCTTCGTAATGCGATCGAGGCCGTAGTTGATGGCGAACACGGCGGCCACGAGGCCGAGCCTCTTCCAGAAAGCCTTGTCCACGGATGCCATGGATGATCCCCCTTGCGCGAGCAGAAGGATCATATCCGCCGAAAGGAGGAAAGAGAAGCCGTTTCCGGGATCTTCGACGTTATTGCCGGGGAGTGACGGCCGGCCGGCACGCTGGCGGGGATGCCCTGGTTTCGCGGTTCCGGTCCCGCTGCGCTATACTCGAAGACCGCAGGCTGCCGCCCCGTCGACATCCGCCGCGGTTGCCAGGACTTCACCGATATTCCGGAGGTATCCATGAAACGAGCCATCCCCATCCTTGCGATCATCCTGCTCATCTTCTCCTGCGCGACGCCGGGGACTGGAACAAGGACCGCCCAAGCCCCGTCTCTCGATGCGACAAGCCTCAAGGCCCGGGGAACGGGATCCTACAAGGCATCGGATTTTGCCGGCGCGCTATCGGATTATCTTGCGGCAGCCCGCAAGGCCCCTGGAGATCTCGAAACCACGGGCATGATAGGCCTCTGCCAGGCCCAGCTCGGCGATCTTGCCAACGGGCGCAAGAACCTGGAACGTTTCCTGGCGTCTCCGGAGACGAAGAGCGGCTTCATGCTGCACGAGGCCGGCAGGGTCTACGGGAAGATCTTCAAGGAATACGACCGGGCCATCATGATCCTGAACGATGCGATCGTTGCACACTGGGCATCGGACTGCCGGGACTATCTCGAGATGGGCGATATTTACCTCGCAATGGGAAAGCAGGCGATGGCCAAGGAGACGTACAGGAAGGCCTATACCATCGCCCAGCAATCGCAGGACGCGGCAGGGATCGAGGCGGCCCTCGCCGGAATAGCCGGGACGGAATGACCGGCCAGGGCGCCTGCCCTACTCCAGGGCCTAGATGTAGGCGAGAAGCTCGAGATAGGCCGCCTTCAGGGCGGCATTCGAGGGCTTGACGGCATCGATGGCCGCCTTCATCTCGGTCTCCATCTGGCGCTTGAGAGACGCCTTCTCCAGCGCCGTCCCGCAGGAGTCGTACATCGCCCGAAGGATCCGGTCGTAGCCCTTCGCAAGGATGTCGCAGGCGTTCCGGAAGAGGATCTCGTCCTGGACGCCGGAGCGCAGGTAATAAAGGATCGACTCGCCCTTGTAGCTTCGCGCGAAGGGAGAGGCTCCCCCCTTGAGGAGGAGGATGGCCTCATCGCTGAACCCATAGGCCACGGCGAAGGCGAGGGGCGAGACCGCGTCCCTGGCGTCATCGGGATCGGCGCCATGGGAGAGGAGGGACGCGAGTATCCGGACGGTCGCGCTCCTTCGTTCCGGCGAGGGCGGCTTCATCGAATACGAGCCGTCGAAAACGTAGCCATGTCCATGGAGGGCGGCCTGGAGGGGGCTGACGCTCCGGAGCACCATCTCGGCGCCCTCGTAGTCGGCAAGCGCCTTGTCGAGCCTGGTCGAGGTCCTGCCGTCCAGGGAGGGCCCCGCGATGCTCGTGTTCAGGTAAAGCTGGCGGCTGTCGCCGTAGGCCCCCGCGTACCCGAGAGCCACGAGCTCGCGGAAGCAGTCTGGCGATATGACGCTCCTCAGGTTGGGATTTGCGCCTGCGGCGAGGAGCATATCGACAGCCTCGGCGTCGCCCGTCCAGGCTGCGGCGAGAAGGGCCGTCTGGGCGGGATTGTCGATCTCGGCGCTCTTCGCATCGGGGTCCGCGCCCTTGTCGAGGAGGAGCTTCGCCAGGTCCCTCCGCCCGCGCCATACAGCCTGGACAAGGGCCGCGGACAGGGAGGCCTTGTCGGCTCCCTCCTCGATAAGGAAGGAAAGGAATTCGGGGCCGGCCTTCCCGCCCAGCACCGCGCATTCGAGGGCTGTATGGTGGAACCTGTCGTGCCGCGCATTGACGTCGGCGCCCGCGGCCGCGATCATCCGCGCGGCCTCCAGGTTGCCGAACAATGCCGATGCCATGAGGGCGTCGTAGAGGACAGAGGGACTTGCGCTGAAGCATTCGGCCTGGGCCTTTTTCGAATCCTCGTTCGCGCCGAGGATCGGGTAGAAGCCCCGGAGGTCATCGCCCTTCGCTATCGCCTTCCTTACGGCGTCGTTCTTGCCCAGGGCGATATCCCGGAAGAGGACGGGCAGGTAATATGTGTAGCTGCGGGACTGCAGATCCCGATAGCCCGATACGCCGACATTGAGCTCGGCAAACAGGCCCTCGTCCACGCGGGAAGCCAGGGTCGACCCTGGAACAGAAGTCATTGAGAGCTGCTTCGCCCCTTCATCGGCGAACGCTGCAAGGCACACGCACGACAACAGGACCTGAAGCGAAAAAAGGCCAGCCCGTTTTTTCATCCACGCATCTCCCTGCATCGAAAAGTCCCGGACAAGCGGGTGCTCACGAACCTTGATCACCGACCCTTGGGCCGGTCCCGCGAAGTCTAGTTTTGCCTCCCGACGCAGTCAAGCCTGAGGAGCAGGCCCTGCAGTGTCGGGCATATTCCAGGGCTCAAGCGCAAAGCCCTGCCCGGCGCGTAGCGTGGATGGAGGCCCCATGAGAGCTACTGATTCCCTCTATGACATCGGCGGCACCGGCAACGCCCACGGCGCCCGGCCCGACGCGCGTGAACGCCTCGCCCGCGAAGGAGCCGCTTCCCTTGCAGACCGCGACCTCCTCGCGGCCCTTCTCGGCACGGGCATGCGCGGCAAGGGTGTCTTCGCCGTGGCCGACGAGGTCCTCGCCATCGTGGACGGCCTCCCTGGGCCGCCGGACGCCGAGCTCCTCGCGCGGGTGCCTGGAATCGGCAGGGCCAAGGCCTCGGCGGTCGCCGCCGCCCTTGAGCTCGGCCGCCGCCTTTACGGCCTCAGGGACAGGCGCATCGCCTCGCCCCGAGACGTCTGGCCCCTTGTGGCCCACTGGGCGGACCGCAAGCAGGAACGCTTCATCTGCTGCTCCCTGAATGGCGCCCACGAGGTCATCGCGGCGCGGGTCGTGTCGGTCGGCCTCGTGAACCGCACCGTCGTAGTATCTTTCTTTA
>Ga0209099_1000656_pt1 | contig 40392 bp, 29 predicted proteins | sample AD_JPNHW2_MetaG_FD_184430 | JGI IMG/M metagenome (GOLD analysis project Ga0209099, IMG submission 184430) | Active sludge microbial communities of municipal wastewater-treating anaerobic digesters from Japan - AD_JPNHW2_MetaG (SPAdes) (version 2) | ecosystem: Engineered > Bioreactor > Anaerobic...
TAAGCCCCTCGTAAATTGCGGAAAAAAATATCTCTCCGCCCCCTGCCCTCTGCCCTCTGCCTAAAAGCCCCTTAGGGCGACACAAAATAGCGATGGAGGCGTAAGCCCCTCGTAAATTGCGGAAAAAAATATCTCTCCGCCCCCTGCCCTCTGCCTAAAAGCCCCTACGGGCTTTTAAGGAATCTCAACCATCTAAACCCTCTCAGCCTTCTCAACCATAAATTTACCAGTATTTTCCTGGTTAAATTCTTATAGAAATAATAGAGGGAGAAATAATCAAAACCCTGAACAAATCTTCCAATCCTCTCCAATTATAGTTAACAATTATATGCATCTGTTAGGAAATGATATTAAGGGGGATACTTTTTACCTTTACCACCCAAATTTTGATGAAAGAAAACTTGACAAGAATTGACAAGACAAAGATAATGCATTTGTTAGTATGTACCAACATAGATTGTGAGAAACGAGGAAGATAAAATGTTCTCAAGCAACCTGAAAAACAAAGAGTTGGAATTTACACCAACATCTGGGACTCAACTGGATTGTAAAGCTTCCTACTAACTGGTATAGTATATTGTAACCCAAACACACCTGATAGGATTATGAGATAATGAATGATATGCGCAATATACTTCACGGAGTGGCAATTGGCGATGCCCTTGGCTTTCCCGTCCAGTTTAAACCCAGATCCCAGCGCAGGAAGAGTCCAGTGGTAGGAATGGGCAAATACAAAGATGAAGATGGGCAGATCAGGTCATTTAGTGAAGAACTAACTGGACTTTGGTCGGACGATACTTCCCTGACCTTATGCTTGGCGGAAAGCCTTATACGCAGCTTTGACCTGAAAGACCAGGCAGAGAGGTTCGTAGCCTGGCTTGATAAGGGCTACCTATCTGCCCGGGATCATGCTTTTGATGTGGGACAGCAAACTACAGAGAGCCTTGCCAGAGTCAGGTTTATCCTGGAAAGTGGGCATTATGCTGAACTGGAGCATCTTGCCAGTGATGCGGATGAATACTCCAATGGCAATGGCAGTCTGATGCGCATCCTGCCACTGGTATTGTATATCAAAGGAATGCCTACCCAGCAGCAGTTTGATCTGGTCCGCAAGGCCTCCGCCCTTACTCATCCACATATCCGCTCCTCTATTTGCTGTTTCTATTACCTGAGAATGGCGGAACATATCATAGATGGATTAGGCAAGTTCAAAGCTTACTCGCAGGCTTGCCGAGAAACCAAAACTTTGATGCGGCAGATAAACTGCCCGGAAAAGGAATTTGAGATCCTGCACCGGCTGCTGGATGTGGATATTGGCAGCTTGAGCGAAGACGAGATCGATTCCGGTGGCTATGTGGTATCCACTTTAGAAGCCAGTATCTGGTGCCTACTAACAACGGATTCTTATCCTGAAGCGGTTCTGAGAGCTGTTAATCTTGGTGATGATTCCGACACCACAGGAGCCATTACCGGAGGTTTGGCAGCCCTGCTGTATGGCTACGAGGCGATTCCTAAGGAGTGGATCGGCAAACTGAAGAAGCCAGAATTGTTTGATGACATCGTCAATCGCTGGCAGAATCGGTAGAGCTTACTCCGAAAGAAGAGCCGGGACACAATCCCGGCTCGAAACAGAACTGCTCAGTGTTTCTCAGATTTGATTATCTTCTCCAGATAGGCAAGCACCGTTTTTCGGCTCAGTTCCCAGACCGGGGTATTCCAGAAGCTGTTGAAGCACTTGTCAAAAATGCCATCCAGATCGATCTCCAATTCCTCTGTGAGTAGCTTCATGTCTTTGTTCAATGGAACTATTCTACGCTGATACTCTACATTATTTATCAGGCCTGCTTTCAATTCTTTTCTGATAGCCAGTAAGTTTTCCAAGGCGGTTGTCCTGCGTTGCGCCAGTTCTTTGGCTTCCGGACTGAAGTGTTTAGCATAGGCCACCTTGTACTTATAATCATTTAATGCTGCCAGCAACCGTTCCTTGTGCCCATCAACATAGCGGCAGAAGCGATATAGCATACAGAGCAAGCTCGCAGCCCTCTCGTCACCGGCTTTGCCCAGGAAGTTATGAACCTGCAAACCCAGCAAAGGAATGCAGCTGGATTGCTCTGAGATGCCGGAAAAGGGACTGATGATCTCCACAGCGATATTTCTCCTGTCACGCAATGTGATCCTGCCTTTTACAGACATACCCTCAACCATAATGTCAATCTGATCTCCCTGGATACCTATAATCGTGTAGTCCTTATCTTGTATCACTTTTCCTCCTTTGGTGTATATCCTTGCTTACAGGGCAAAACCAATTGCCCGCGTGGGCGTTTCGAAGTTAGTGCCGCTCTCAAGGATGGCATATTTGCGCAGATCAGCCAGGGTCAATTTGGCAGATTTCCCCCGTAAATAAACAAGGCATTCCCACAAAAAAACGATGTGGATAAGTCATAACATCTTGTCGCATAGTTAGATATATGGTGCAAATGTCCAAAGTATTAATTTTGTTATTCAGTGAGAAAATGGATTTTCCCTCAAAAATTTTCGTAAACAAAATTGGCAATCGAGAATTTTATGCCATTTAAAGCACATAATACTCTAATAGAAGCATTTTCTTGGGAGTGAGATGAACTTTGTGTCTAAATTTTAAAAATAGTTTAAATAACGCTGGATTTACCCTGTGGATAACTCATTTTTTTGGACAAAAAACTATTATAATAATTTGAAAAAAAAAGCTTTACAAAAATGGCGGTCTCACAATTATGGGATCAATTAAACATAAGGAGACCACAATGATAGCAATACAGAATGAAACCACCGAATTCGTACAAGGGAGATTATCTTGCTTCAGTAAAAAAGCAGCAGAAGGACTTTCTAAACCCAAACAAAAATTCATAAAAGATATGCTAATGGGATTGTGTGGAACTGGATCACCTTCTGTACATAATATCGCAAAATTTATCCAAGATAATGTATCCACCAAATCTTCTTCTGAGCGTTTATATCGGAATTTGCGCGACGACGACTATGTTGAGCACATTGGTAAAACGCTGTTACAGTTGGCAAAACCCTATATTACAGATGAAACCATCTTCATCGTTGATGAAAGTGACATTGAAAAACCCTATGCAAAAAAGATGGAAGGTTTGCAGAAGATTTATAATGGTAGCGAAGGTAAAAGTACCAATGGGTATCTATTAGTCAACATTGTGGCCTATACTCCCAACAAAGATTCATATATGCTCTTACCAGTTTTTAGTCGTTTGATTGCACCTAATATGGAATATGACTCAGCTAAACAGATTATGCAAGATGCAATTATCGATATGGAGTTGGCCTTTAACGGTAAAGGCACTTATGTGTTTGATAGAGGATTTGATGACCGTAAGCTGATAGAGTTTTTAAGTAACAATGGGATTCGTTTTGTCATTCGTGGCAAGGGTGATCGAGCTGTTAAAGAAGGATTTGAAGAAATCAATTTCAACAAAATCGTAAACGAAATGGAGTTCAAGTATGAATTGCCTGGGCTCAAAGCAAATGAAGTATTTCACTGCGCCACCAGAAGAATTAATGTCAGAACCGATGACCATCCCAGTAAAAAATCAAATACAGTAGAGATTAGTTTGGTTGTATCGCGGATCTTTAGAAAAGGTTTTCAAAAAAGAAACGACTTTTATCTATTATGTGATTTTGCAAGCCAGGATATGCTTGATTTGGAGCTGGTTGCGAAAGCAATAGTTGTTTATAAAAAACGTTGGGCAATTGAAGAAGTTCATCGTCAAATGAAGCAAAGTATGAAATGGGAAACCATGAGATTGGGTAGCTATCAAGGTATGAAAAATCTTAATGCTTTCATGGCTTTAGCATTGTTCTTCATCTATGTGTCTAAAAAGTATCTTGCCAAATTCGCTGTTGGATTCCCTAAAATAATAAACTACAAAAAAGAAGATTTGTCTATACCTAAAGAATTCATATACTATAGAATAGCTGAAGTCATTTCAGTATGCATTAACTTCATTATCCAGTATAAACGAAAACTAAGCTTAGCAGAACGTATCGACCAGCATCAAATGAAAATAAGGTTCCGGTAAAAAAATATGGGAATGCCAATTGAATTTGGACTTGACAGAAAAAGCAAATAAAAATAAATGCAGATTAGGAGAATATTTATGATTGAAGTATTATTGGAAAAGTGCGTCGGTTGCGGTGCCTGTTTAAGTGCCTGTGCTTATGATGCCATAAAAATTGAAGAGAAGCTTGCTGTAATTGACCCGGATAAGTGCATTTTATGTGGTGCCTGTGTTTCTGCCTGTCCGTTTGAGGCAATTTTACTCCGTAAGGCAAAAACGGAAGCAATTGATAAAAGCGAATACAATGGAATTTGGGTTTTTGCCGAACAAAGAGCAGGAGTTATTGCCCCCGTCGTCTTTGAACTTTTAGGAAAAGGGCGTGAACTTGCTGATGAATTGGGAACTGAACTTTCCGCCGTTCTTTTAGGCAATCAGATTGAAGAGCTCTCATCCGAGCTTATTGCTTTTGGTGCCGACCAGGTGATTGAAGTTGATGACCCCGTGCTTAAGCATTTTCAAGATGAATATTATGCTAAAGCCCTTTCCGAACTTGCTCTTAAATATAAACCTTCGGTAATTCTTGCGGGAGCCACTGTTTTGGGAAGAAGCTTTATACCCCGCGTGGCAATTCGTTTGCATACCGGCTTAACTGCCGATTGCACAGGTCTTTCCATTGATCCTGAAACGGGCGATTTACTGCAAACTCGTCCTGCTTTCGGGGGAAATATTATGGCTACTATAAAAACAGCTAATAACCGTCCTCAAATGGCTACAGTTCGTCATAAAGTGATGAATCCCATTGTGCGCGATGATACTCGCGATGGAATTGTAATTCAGGAACAGATCAATTTTGATTTGGAAGAGGACAAAACACAGTGGCTTGGCTTTGAAAAAGAAAAATCCAATCTGATTAATATTACCGAAGCCAATATCATCGTTTCCGGAGGAAGGGGTTTGAAAGAGGCAAAGAATTTTGCCTTAATTGAAGAACTGGCAGAATCTTTAGGAGGAGCTGTCGGAGCTTCCAGGGCAGCTGTAGATGCTGAATGGATACCCTATTCCCATCAAGTAGGGCAAACGGGCAAAACCGTTAAACCCTTAATATATATAGCAGTTGGAATTAGCGGAGCAATTCAGCACCTGGCAGGAATGTCCAGTTCCGATTATATCATTGCTATCAATAAAGATCCTGATGCACCTATCTTTAAAGTTGCCGATTTAGGCATCGTAGGTGACATTTTTGAAATTGTTCCCAAACTAACAAAAAGGATTAAAGAACAACGAGTATGATTATTAAACCCGCAATTAGCGTTATCAGTCCTGATAGAATTGAGCAGGATATCGGCTTACAACTTTGGGGAACTCTCTTTGAGGAATTACCCCTGCACAAAGATTGCCCCAATGCCATTGCCTACACTCCTTTAATTAATTCCCATGACCATTTAATTAGTAATTGGGTTCCCCGCGCAGGAGATAACCGTCCTTACAAAAATTCTCATATTTGGGTTGAAGATATGAAGGAATCCTTTGCCTTCAAGGAAAGGGATATTTTTTGGCATAATAACGGTGGTTTTCGTTTAGAGGAACCAAATTCTTTAGTCATTACCAAGCTGGGTGCCTATAAAAGTTTGTTTTGCGGGTGCAGCGTAGTGCAAGATCATTCCCCCAATCAGGTTGATGCCTATTATGAAGCAATGCCTATTATTGTGTCTAAAAACTTTCGGCAGTGCCATTCTTTAACCTTGGGAAACTGGTGGGGAGGTGAAACTCCGCAAAAAGAAATGGAACTTACCAAGGGAAAGATGCCTTTCATTGTGCATTTGGGTGAAGGAATAGATGATATTACAAAAGGGGAATTTGCTCAGCTGAAAAAAATGGACTTGCTGAAAGAAAACACTTTGATAATCCATGGCATTGCCCTAAGCGCTGAAGATATGGATGAAGTGGCAAAGGCAAAAGCTTCTTTGTGCTGGTGCCCTTCCTCCAATTTCTTTCTTATCGGACAAACAATTAAGATTGATGCAGCTCTGAAAAGCAAGGTAAATGTCTGCATAGGAACCGATTCAACTATGTCCGGAGGAATAAATCTGATTGCTGAATTCCTGAAAATCAGAGAGGTCTTCCCAAAAATTCCCGCTAAGGAAATTTACCGGATGGCTACTGTGAATGCTGTAACTGCCCTTTACCTGCCTCAATATTTCGCTTTTATAAACCCCGATAAATGCCGTAATTTATTGCTGGTGGATAAGACGGAACGCGATCCTTACGAAAATCTTTATACTTTGGAAGCGGCTACTATTCAGCTTTTAATTGTAGATGGAATACCCCGGTTCGGGGATAGCGAATGGCTGGAACTGCTTAATTTGGATGATGAACTGTATAGCACTTTTCGCACTGGTAATAAAGAAAAATTCGTGATTGGCGACCCCATGGATTTGAATGAGCAGATTGATGAGGTCTTAGGATATCATAAGGACTTTCCGTATTTACCGTTTTAGGGTAGGGAAAACGAAAAATGTAGCATGGCGAGATGGCGAGATAGCGAAATGGTGAGATGGCGAAATGGCGAGATGGTGAGATGGCAAGATGGCGAAATGGTGAGATAGCGAGATGGCGAGATGGTGAGATGGCAAGATGGCGAGATGGCAAAATGGTGAGATGGCAGGATGGTGAGATGGCGAGATGGTGAGTTTGGAAAACTTTTCTTATTTATTGAAATCTGTGAAATCCGTGTAATCTGTGAGAAAATATTATCGGGATAAAAGATGGAAAAACACTTGAATGTAACTGAAATTTACTATTCTTTACAGGGCGAATCTAATTACAGTGGCTATCCCTGTATTTTTATCCGCCTCTCTGAATGCAATTTGCGTTGTTTTTACTGCGATACTCAATATGCCTTCGGTAAAGGAAAATCAATGGCTATCAGCTCTATAATGGAAGAAGTTAAAAAATTCCCTTGCTCCCTTATTGAAATTACCGGCGGCGAACCTCTCCTCCAGGAAGATGTGGATGCCTTGTTTGACACACTGCATAATTTATCCTACCAAATTTTACTGGAAACCAATGGAGCCCTGTCTCTGGCAAATGTCCCGAACTATTTAATTAAAATTGTGGATGTTAAAACTCCAGGCAGCGGAATGCAAAACAGTTTTCTGCCGGAAAACCTGCAATATCTAAATCCTCAAGATGAACTTAAGTTTGTTTTAACGGATAAAATGGATTATAATTTTGCCCTTCAGTTCCTGCGAGAAAACAAACCGAATATTGCCACAGTTCATTTTTCTCCGGTAACGGATGTTTTAAGCCCGAAAGAATTGGCTGGTTGGATGCTGGAAGATGGAATGAAAGCAAAATTGACATTGCAGCTGCACAAAATAATCGGGATGGCATAAAATTTTCTTGCTTAAAAGCCAAAAAGATATAGTTTTTACATAGAGGGAAAGAGTTAAAGAGGAGTTAAGATTATTTTGTCCCGAAAAGACGAAAGAATATTGTAGCTTGTTTGTTCAGGGTAGATGGAGGATGCTTAGAAACGACGAGGACTTAATTTTTTCCTGAAAAAAATGCGGAGCTTATAAAAGCTTCAGCAAAAAATGGAGGTTCAAATTATGAAACGCATTTATGGCTTGCTTTTAATAGGCGTTCTTCTAATTTTGCTTAGTCCGGGTTTACTATCCGATACCATCAAATTAACTAATGGAAGTGTAATTTATGGACACATTAGCAGAGAAGAAATAGACAAGGTTATTATAATTGACCAAAATGGAATTGAGAATAGCATTCCGCGAGACCTGATCCTTTCTATAGATAAAGGATTGGCAACCAAAAAAGATGTTCAGAGAGTAATTATAACTTTAAAAAGCGGAATTGAAGTAAAAGGTTCTTTAATTTTGGATGATGCTAACAGCGTAACAATTAAAGACGAAACAGGAATTGAGAAAAAAATAGCTAAAAGCAATATCCGGGATATCGTTATTGATCTGGATAAACCAAATGAAAGACCAATAACAATTCAACGCTATGAAGAGCCGGAAACAGAAATTGAAACAGAAATTGTTGCCAGCCCTGCAGAAAAAACCAATAAATTTGATATCGGACTAAAAATTGGTTATCAGAAACCCAATTTTGATCTTCTTTCTGATAGATATGGTAAGGGATTTATCTTTGGCGGCGAATTGATTTTCTGGTCGCAAAACAAATACGGCATCGGATTTAGTATTGAAAGATATAGTAATAGCTCGGAATATGATTATTATTATTATATGTATAAATATGATATATCCATTATGCCAGTTACTCTTACTGGATATTATAAAAAGCAAAGCTATAATCACAAGGTAATACCTTACTTTGGCTTAGGTATCGGACAATATTTTATGGACGAAGAAATAACAGATTCTTATTGGTATCAATATTCCAGTTGGTCTGAAAGAAATGACAGTGAAACCGGTTTTCAATGTTTATGCGGTTTACAATATAAGATTATTTTTGTTGAGCTAAAATACTCCAAGATGTTTAAAAGTAGCTGGGGAGTTGAAGACGAATATGACGATATTGGAGGTCTAAATATTGAGGGCGGGCTCAGGTTCTAATAATTTAGGTTGAAAACTGCATTGGCAATCTAAAATTGAGCTTCCGCTATAGAGGGTTATAGAAAAAGAACAGGATTAAAATTGAGAGTAGGGACTCAGCTAACCTTTAATATTCATCAGCCACCGCTAATCAGATGGATTACTTTTATATCGGCATTTTCAGGAATGGGAGTGGTCTGCCAATTTTCTCTTTTTATAAGTTCCCCGTTCATTTTAATAACCAGCATTTTGAAGGTATAATTCATCAATTTTAGGGCATCAGCAACAACGAGTCCTTCCTTCCAGGTTAATTTATGTCCATTTACAAAAAAATTAGGTTCGGCTGTCATATCTATTTTCCTTTTGGTTCAGCAAGTAGTTCCAAAGCCAAATTTGCCTGCATATTAGCTACAACTGCTACCCGAGTTGCTATTGGGCTTACTTTTTTTTGCAATTCGCTGTTCATATCACCTATTAGATGCAAGAAACCGTAATGTTCGCAATGAATGTTTTTATTTTTTCCGAAACCCGCTATTCCGGAAGCGGCAATGATGTGTCTCTTGGAGTAATTAGATAGCCAACAGGATATTAACATCTCTTTTTGGTCTGCTTCATCCATTGCTTCCAGAAGCAGGTCTGCCTCTTTAAAAATAGCGTCAAAATTAGCAGGAGTAATTTTAACCGAATGTAAAACAAGATTAATGAATGGATTAAAAGAGCGAATATTTTCTGCCAAGGCGTCCACTTTCAGTTTGCCCAGTTGGGCAATAGTATATTGCTGGCGATTAAGATTTTCCAAGGTTACAATGTCGTAATCAGCAATAATTAAAGTTCCGATGCCAGCTCGGGCTAAAGAAATTGCTATATTGGAACCTAAACCTCCCGCTCCGGCAATGCCGATAGTTGCTTTTTGCCAAAAAGGAAAGGCAGAGGGATCACGCTTGGAAAAATATTCTTCCCTGGAAATCAACGCTTAATCTCCAATTTAATCTTGCCGGCAGGATCAATATCCTTAAGGTTATTCACAAAGGAACAAACAATATCCTGTAATAATTTTTGGACAAAAGGCACAATCACTATTTCCCTCTCCCCTACCCAAAGTTTTAGTTCCGCTTTGTTATCTAAAACGCAATCACTCCTTTTAGCTCTACCCTGAACAATATCCCCTGCCATCGTATAACAATCCTTCCCGCATTCAGAACAGCATTCCGGTTCCGCTACAGGCAAAAGATCAAAGCTTTTTTCTTGAACGGTGCTTATTAAAACAGCCAAATCATCCGGCAACGAAAAAACAGGCAAACCTTGAAAGCTCTCTCTTTGAGAAGCAATAATGCCGGAAATACCAATACAGGTATCATCAACCAGTTCTTCCAGTTGACTTGTATTTTCGGCACATACAATTTTTGGAACGGGTGCATTTTGTAATCCCTCAATAATAAGATAATCAGCATTCAGAAAATAAACCATCTCAGCTAAATTTAAGGATTTTGGAAAAAGCAATGCACTGTCATATAACCCCTTAGCAAAAACGGCTTTACTTCCTGCCTCTTGATGCAGAAAAGTATTCTTGCCTTCGGTATCGGAACGATATGTTTCGCTATGGATATCTTTTATGGAACAAACATTATAGCCCTGTCGGGTCAATTCTTTGATGATGGAAGTAGCCACGGTTGTTTTACCGGTGCGGTGATAACCAATAACTCCTAATGCCTTCATATTTTATCCGTTACAAGCAGTAACTGGCAAAATGCGCTAATCCCTTCTCCTTTTCCACTGATGCCAAGACCTTCTTCAGTAGTGGCTTTAATAGAGATTTGCCCTATTTCGCAATTCAAGTCCTCTGCCAGGTTAGCACGCATTTCTTGAATAAAGGGTTGAAGTTTTGGTTGCTGACAACAGATAACGGCATCCAGATTATTTAGGAGCCAACCCTTTTCCGTAATTAAAGGGTAAGTTCTTCGTAAAAGAATGCGGGAATCTATATCCTTATAAGATAAATCGTTATCGGGATATAATGTGCCAATATCTCCCAAAGCCAAAGCTCCCAAAAGAGCATCAATTATACTGTGAATTAGAACATCAGCATCCGAATAGCCAACTAGCCCTTTATGATAAGGTATTTTTACCCCTCCCAAAATAAGTTCCCTGCCGGAAACAAGACAGTGAACATCGTAGCCAAAACCGCAACGCAACATAAACTCAATCCACGGTTATACTTTTGGATACATTTTTAGGAACATCGGGATGGACACCATGATCGTGCACTCCCAATTTATCCAGTTTTTTCATTTTCCTAACGCTCATTTTCAGTGCCAGCAGCTGGAGAACAATGGTGGCAGAAAAACAGGTCATCAAACAGGAACCGGTTTTGGGTAACATAATATATGACCATGCATAATAACTGTTTTCGTTGGGCTTGGCAGAAGCGTTTTTCAGCAGCCGTTCATTCTCTTCGGCAATAACGAAGGTATTGGCACCCCGAATTTTATGAGTATTTATCTGAGAAATAGTAAGGTTTACATCGCGGTCGTCGGGACCTGTAACATAAACTAACGGATAATTGCGATAGAGATGCTCAAAGAAATCCTTATCCTGAACAAACTTATTGAAGGTTTTAGTTCCCTGCAAGGATAAATTGAAGGGCTGATTGTGAGTGAAAATATAATCCGCCAACGCTTTATAGATTTCTTTCGTTTCGCTGGAAGGAATACCCTCCTGCTTACAAAGCGCTTCCAATTCATCAATAATTCCACTGAAATAACGCAGAAGTGAGCGAAGATGTTTTACCCCGAAAACGGTATTTTTCCCTAAAATTGTATTAGGACCATGTTTAAATTCGGATGCTTCTCTGCCTTCAGCATGCGTTAAAACCGTCTCTCTTATTTTTAAGGCACCTTCCATAGCAACTCCGCTTATTTTTGTAGCTAAGATATGGATGGAGGGTTCCATATACATTTTACCTGCCATAATTTCTATTTCTCCGCTTACATTATCCAGGGTTTCTTTCAGCAGGGAAGGAATCTTAAAAAGAGAAGAATAGTATTCATCAATTTCGTGTTGACGGCTATTGCGTTGTTCTGCAGTTAAATTATTATCCATTTCGTTCAGCTGCATCTGTGCCGTTTTAATTGCCAGATAGTAAAAAAGAGTAATCTGATTCATAAAACTCTTAGTGGCGGGAACCGCTATTTCCGGTCCGCATAAAATAGGAATTGCCACATCGCTTTTTTCCTGTCCTAAAGTAGAATTCATATTATTTACCAAAACTACTTTACGCACATTCAGGTCTTTGGCATCAATATCATTGAAAATATCTATCAGGTCTTTGGTTTCACCGGATTGGGAAACACCAATAATAAGGTCATTATCCTTAATGCAATTGGAATATTCTCCTCTGAAATCACCAGGTAAAATAGGAATTATCTCCATTCCGGCAATGGAATTGAAAAAGAGAGCGGCTATCTTCGTAGCATGAAAACTGGTACCGCAAGCTATGGAATAGGCATTCCGATTATTACTGATGGTATTTTTAATCAGCAGCAAAAAGTTGTCCACACTCTCATTAAATTCCTGCACATTCATCTCTTCCGCCAGGGCATCCATTGTTTTAGCCAACGAGATTTTCTTCAAATCATACTCGCCGTTCACCATTTCCAAAAAGAAATTCTTGTCGTTGGAAAAGAAGTATTTCTTTTCAAAACCTTCTTTCACGGCAACATCAAAGAATTCATTGTAGGTGTTTCTAACATTATTAAAGAACTCCGTAAACAAATCGGAATTGAGAAGGTCGTTAAATATCTGCTTGCGCTCCGCCAGAGTATTGATGGCTAAAAAGCTTTGTGTTTTTGCTAAAATTGTATCCCGCACACCTTCTTTTGCCATTAAAGATAACATTCTTTTGCCGGTATTGGAACCGCCCTGAAAAAGTTTTATCAGTTTACCCGTGGATTCGCTTTGAGCATATATTTCCTGCTCCATAAAATATTCATATTCAGGTAAAAGTTCTACATCTTCGGCTCGCAATTTGGAATAAACAGGTTTGGCAGGAATTTTATCCCCGGTCTGCCAAATTTCATTAGGTTGATTTAACCGCTTGAATTTTAAGTTCTTTTGTGCATAAACCTGATAATGTTCTGCATCATATTCAATAAATTCTCCCTCCCGTAAATTGACCAGCTGCTTGGTAAAACGCAACACGGCAGTAAGATCGGAAGAGGCAAGGGCAAAAGGCATATCTGCCAGAAAACCGATGCCAAAATATAAACTGCTGCCGGTTTTAATTGCCCAACTGGTTTCTGTATCGGGATCAACAATTACGGCTGCATAGCTTCCTACAAGTTTACCCGCGGTTTGAATTATTGCCTGACGCATACATTTTTTCCGTAATTCAGGTTCCGTAGGATTATCTGCCTTATCCATTTCAATATCAAAATAGTGTTCTACGGTGTGCACTAACATTTCACCGTCGTTATCACTTTGCACGAAGTGACCCTCGTTCACTAAAAAGGATTTTAGTTCTCCGGTATTGGTGATGTTACCATTATGAGCACCATAAATATGACGCTTGCATTTTACTTCGTGGGGCTGGGCATTTTTCTTATCTACAAAGCCAAAAGTAGCCCAACGCACCTGCCCGCAGAAGATTTTACCGCTCTGTTTTTCTATACCTAAGGTCTTTACTAAAGTGCTGGGAGCACCAACATCTTTTAATAAAGTAATTTCGGTAGTATCTCCTTGAAAAGCAGCTCCCGTGCTGTCATAACCTCTATATTCCAATGCCTTAAGTAGCTTGGAGGCATATTCACCCATTTTCAAAGAGACCTTGGGTAATGCTAATCCCAAAACACCACAACCCAATCCTAAAACGGGAACAGGAATATATAAATTTAGGTTACAGCACTTGGATAACAAGCGTTTAAGCCGTAAAGACAAAAAATGTAACATTGTTATGTCCTCTATAATTTCTTTTTTTCTATTAACTGCCTGGCAAAAAACAGGTCTGTCTCATCGGTAATTTTCAAGTTAAAATCATTATCCCAAATATAGCGTATGGGCATTCCCAAATGCTGCACCAGCGAAGCATCATCCGTAGAATAAAAGTTTTCGTTACCCGCCAGCTGATATGCTTCCAAAATTAACGCATAAGCAAAAACCTGAGGAGTAAAAACATTGATCAATTGCTGCCGGGGAAGCGTGTTAACTGCATAATCCCCTTCAATTTGCATCACCGTATGTTTAATCTTTCCTGCCGGAATAACCGCCTTATCAATTATTACCGCTGCAAAAAGCAGTTCCAGCAATTCCTGCGAAACAAACGGTCGCACACCATCATGAATTGCTACATATTCAGTTCCTTCAGGACAGGCCTGCAAAGCAGCAAAAACAGAATCCTGGCGTTCCAAGCCACCTGCAATTACCAGATAGGGTTTGCTTATGCTTTCAAACCATTGTTGGATGATGGCTTCCGTTTTGCCAATGTCCTGTTCGGGAACGGTAATTATTAAATTATCAATCAGCTCGGAAGCCATAAAGGGCTCCATACTTCTAATTATAATAGGAATTCCAGCCAAATCCCGAAATTGTTTTTTGCTGTTTCCAGGAAGGCGTGTTCCCCTTCCGGCAGCAGTGATTATAGCTGTAGTATTATTTAAGAAATCCATTTATAAAATACTCCCCTACTTTCTCTGATGGCGGAAATTTTCTTTTCCAGGTGCAATTGCCTCAGAACTTTGCTAATTTCATTGATATGAATATCCAGCATTGCAGAAAGGTCTTCGGCAGTAGAAGGACGCCTTTTCAGAGTATTATGTAAAAGCTCTATCAATTCAGAATCCAACTGACTTTCTGCGGGTTTATATTTTACTTTGGCGATAATTTCTACCGGAACGCAGACCTGTTCTTTCAGCTGAGCTTTAATTTGTTTCAGAATATTTAGTGGTAAGGGTTTAACCCAATCTTCCGCACCAGGACGGTCTAAGCAATTTAATTGCACCAAATCCGGATTTATTCTATTGATAGCTTTTGCCAGAGCTGAAAGTTCTTCATCACCTGTATTAATGCCTGAAACCAGAAATACTTCCAGCCAAACTGTGCCTTTATATTCTTGCCGGAATTGGATCAAACCCTCAATGAGGTCTTCCACTTTTAGTTCCGGACAGGGACGGTTAATTTTCTCAAATCCCTCTTGCGTGGCAGAATCAAGAGAGGGTAAAACAATATCACAAGGCAGAACTTCATTGCGAACTTCCTCTTGGGAAAAAAGAATACCATTTGTAAGCAGAGCAAGTTTATAGCCGGGGTATTTGGTTTTAATATAGCTAACTATTTCTCCCAGAGAACTATTTAAGGTCGGTTCTCCGGCTCCGGAAAAAGTGATATAATCCAAGTGAGGGTTGGTTGCTAAAAAGCTATCCAGCTCAGCCAAAATTTCCCCTATGCTATAGAACTCCTCTCTCTTAGTTACCAGATGAGTAGTTCTTTGCACTTCACAATAAACGCAATTTAAAGGACAATACTTATAAGGGACAAGGTCTATTCCTAAAGATATACCTAACCGACGGGACATTACAGGTCCGAAAAGGTGTTTATACTTAATCATCTTAAAAAGTTATTCCAAACTGTAAATGCGGTTCCCAACCGCCATCATTAATGTTATAGGCATAATCAAAACCGATTAAACCGAAAGGACTGCGAATTCTGATTCCGAGCCCAGTGCCTTTCTTGAAATTCAGAAAATTGAAATCCCGCATTTTGTTATAGCTATTGCCGGCATCAAAAAAGGCAACAGCTATAATTTGGTCACTACCCAAAGGATAACCCAATTCTGTGGAAAAGATGATTGCCCTTGTTCCACCCCCGGAAGGGCCAATGGAACTATCGGGAAAACCTCTTATTCCATCTGCACCTGTGCCTCCCAAATAGAATTTTTCATCCGGGGGAGCATCATCGGAACGACCATAAGGCGTAACATAACAAAAACGCCATTTTGTGCGTAAAATAAGTTTCTCCCAGGTATCCATATACCAGTTCACCTGAGCAATTTGTTTGAAGTAATCAAAATTCCCTCCCAGAATACCACCTGCAATTTCACTGTAAAGAGTAAACTGGCTTCCTTTTGTGGGGAAAAATACATTATCGCGGGTATCTCTGCTGAGGGTTAAACTGGTGGCACTGGTATATCTCCAACCCTGTTGATTTAATTCTATCAAAGTAGCATTAGCTGTAGAATCTGCTAAAATGGAACTCATTTCGGTTATCCGATACTTCTTGGAATATAATGAATAACCTATAACGGCACGCGCTTTATCTACCCAGGGAATAGTTCTACCCACTCTTAAACCGGCACCACGGGTAAAAATCTCATAGTAGAAAGAGCTCCAGGTCTTTTTAGTGTAATAGAGATTGCTTCCCAAAAGAATGTCCGTATCCAGCAAATTGGGATTAGTGAAGGCAAATTCAAAGTTTTGGGTGTTTCCTCCAAATTCCCAGGTTAAATTGGAAGACCAGTTATTCCCGAACAGATTGTTTTCGGATACTGATAGTTGCCCAACAAATTTATCCTGAGAATTATAACCTACTCCTCCATTGGCAGTTCCACTGGAACGATCTACCACATCAAACTGCAGGTCTATATCTCCATCGTTATTTACAGGAGTGTAATCCAACCGGATATCCTGTTCAAAAAAGCCCAGATTGTAGATGTTTTGTTGGCTTCGCATCACTTGACTTTGGCGAAAATAATCACCTGGTGAAACTTCCAGTTGACGCCTAATCACTTTTTCCTTGGTTCTTTTATTGCCGGTTATATGTATCTGACGGATACGGGCACGGTTGTTTTCGTTTATTTGCAGGTTCACAATCAGCTGATCGCCTTCTTTCACATAATTCGGGACAATTGAAACATAGATAAAACCTTCATCAAAATATTTGGCATAGATGTTATGCAATTCGTTATCAAAGACCTCTTGGTCAAAGGGCTCTCCGATTTTGATGGTAAATACTTTACTCAGCTCTTCTGCAGAGTAAAATTCATTACCTTGAATAGATATGCCTCCGAAATTATACTTTGTGCCCTCATAGATATTTATCACTATTTCAAGGTGTTTTTCATCCAAAGGTTGCACTTCATAAGGACCAACTACTACATCAATATAGCCGTTTTTCTTGTAAAAAGCAGTGAGTGCTTGCAAATCAGCGTCAAATTTCTCCTGTTCAAAATGACCCGAGCGAAGAAAACTGGCGTGTTTGGTTTTCATCTTTTTCAGCAGGGTTTTATCCTCAAAAGAGCTATTTCCCGCAAAGGTTATTTGCTTGATGGAAACCCGCTTTCCCTCATCTACCTGAACTTTTAAGCCAATTTTATTATTCGCTCCCCGAGATTCAAAGATTTGAATATCGGCATTGCTAAAACCCTTCACGGCATATTCATTTTTCAGTTTATGCAATAGCTGGTTTTTTACTCCTTCACTCCAATAACTGCCGACTTTTACATTTACCAGTTCATCTATTCTTTCCTGTTTCACAACCTTGAAACCAATATATTCAATACTGCTTACAATAGGATTTTCCTTAATCTTGATCAGCAAAGTTACCCCTGTTCTATAGGGCTCCGATTCAAATTGAATATCGGAAAATATCCCCATTTTATACAAATTCCGAATGGATTTGGCAACTGCTTCAGGATCAAGTGCATCGCCTATATGGATACTGAGCGCAGAAGTTACCAGCTCGGGGTCTATATTTTCAGCTCCGCTAACTTTGATTTCATAGATCGTTTCTCCTGCAGCAAACAGGTTTTGGGTAAGGCAGCCCAGCAGCAGTATAAAGATGCTGCACAGTATTATTCTTCGCATTTTTCCTCCACTAAAGAGTTAATTTACACATTTGCAAACAGCCCTTTTTCGTAAAGACATTTTTTTACCGTATTCCCTAATGGCTATTCGGACTTTATGCATAGCTGCATATATTTTATATAATTTGGAAACAAATATGCTTGTTTATAAACTGGAAAATAATTTTCGGAGGTTCAAATGAAAAGCTGGATCAAAAAAATTTTGGTTGCCTTTTGGTTACTAACCTGCTTGGGAATTTTATTTTGCCAAACACCCTGGAATGCTGATTTTAGCCGAAAATATAATTACCCTGTAGCAGAAACTAACCCTTTGCCGGGAGAAATCTGCCGAGCCGATTCTGCTCACGGTTTTGATGTGCAGAAGTATGAAATTACATTAACCGTTAATGATGCTTCACACTATATTTTCGGTAATGTATTGGCAACAGTAACAGCCACTGAAAATCTTACCAGTATGTCTTATGACTTAGCTGGTTTAAGCGTAAGTAATGTTCTGGTAAATGGAGTTCACGCTTCCGCTATTGATTATGGCAGTTATTTCACTTTTCCGGTTAGCATCACAGCTGGAGAACAATTTACAACCCAGGTCTTTTATTCCGGCTATCCTTCATTAGTTTATAATTACTACAATATCGGAATGATATTTAACAATAATACTGTCTTTACAATTTCTGATCCTGATGCAGCTCGTTCCTGGTGGCCCTGTTATGATCATCCTTGGGATAAGGCAATTGTGGATTTGCATATTACAATGAGAAGTGACTGGAAAGTTGCCGCCAATGGAATTAGAACTGAAATAGTGAATAATGGCGACGGAACTTCTACCACTCATTGGCTTGGACAGAATCCGATGACTACTTATCTGGTTTGTATTACAGCAGGACCTTATGTAGAAATAAATCAAACCGTTCCGGAGCAGAATAATCTGCCCGTGCAAAACTTCGTGTTGCAAAATCAATATAATAATGCTTTAATAGACCTGCAAAACCTGCCTTGGATGATTTCCTGGTTTTCAGAACTTTTTGGAGATTATCCTTTTGAAAAATATGGCAATGCCGTTGTCAGTATGAGTACTTATGGGGCTATGGAACACCAAACAATGACAACCCTGGGAAATTATATTATTACCGGAACGGGTAATTATGAAGTAGTTATTGCCCATGAACTTGCCCATCAATGGTTTGGGGATGCAGTAAGTTTTTTAACTTTTAAGGATGTATGGCTTTCTGAAGGTTTTGCTACATATAGTGAATTTCTTTGGACAGATAAAAGATTTGGCTGGCAAAGCGCCTGTGATTATCTACAGAGTAATTTTCATCAGTATTATCTGAACTGGGAAAATAACGCCGGACCGCAGACAATATATAATCCCTCTTTCAATAACTATTTTTCTCCCCCCTCCTATGAAAAGGCAGCCAGCGTTCTACATATGTTACGGTTAAAGCTGGGGGACACTAATTTCTTTAACCTGCTTCAATTATATTATAATACTTATAAAAACGAAAATGCCGTTACTGCAGAATTTATCTCCCTGGCAGAACAAGTAAGCGGTCAGGACCTTAGTCAGTTCTTCAATCAATGGATTTTCGGTTCCGGCATTCCTAATGTGGAATATTCAATTTGGCAAAATGAAGTGAATAACCATCTGGAAATATATGCTAAAACCACTTCTCCAACTTCTACTCAATTCACGGTGGATATTCCTTTTCGGATCACTCAAAATGGAGTTAGCGATTCTTTATTGGTAATTGCCAATCCCGATGGTTTTACAAACGCTTTGAATTATACCGTTTTAAGCAATGATATTAATATTGTTGCCAATTATAACCATTGGACTTTGCTGAGGGACTTATCAGAACAAATTCCCCAAATTTCAGAATATCTGTCTTCCAATAATTGCGTTTTGCTTTTCTGGAATGCATTTATACCTGGAAAAGATAATCAGTATCGGCTCTATCGCAAACTGAGCAGTGAACAAAACTGGTCTTTGCTTGTTTCTTTGAATAACGATTTTTTCAGCTATGCGGATACAACTGCCCTTAGTGGCGTCAGTTATGATTATCAATTGCGAGTTGCAGATATTAACGGAAATCTTTCCAGACCTTCACAATCCATTTCAGTTACCCCGCAAACATTCAGTTTTGCGGGTGACCTTTTAGTTGTAGATGAAACCAGAGACGGCATTGGTACTTCCGTAAATCCTAATGATGAAATGGTAGATACTTTTTATGCTAATGCTTTAAGTGCCTTTTCCTGCACAATTGATAACTGGGATTACGCTACCCAGGGTATTCCGGATTTAGCAACTTTGGGCAGCTACAAATTAGTGCTTTGGCATTCGGATGACTTTTATCAAAATTTGCTGCAGGATAATATTCCTTTGATCAGCAGTTATGTTGCCGGGGGAGGAAAACTTGTTCTTTCCAGCTGGAAAACTGTTTCCGCTTTCACACCAGAATTTTGGAATCGCTTTGGAGGTGGAGTTAATCCTGTATATGACAATTCACCTTGTTTAATCAATGCCCAATCTGATGTATATCCTACCCTGACAGTTGATCCCGATAAAGTTCTTCCTTCCTGGAATTTAATGTTACCCTATATTTTCACTTTCAGTTCAGCTGAAGAACCTCTTTATACAGCAAATATGGCAGAAGGAAGTAACGGTGCGGGGCAGTGTATTGCTTTTAGACACGATTATAATGGAACTTTGGTTGTTTTTGGCTTTCCGCTTTATTATATGCAATTTGATGCTGTAAGTTCTATGTTTTATCAGTTATTACCTACTCTCAATCCGGCTTTGCCTTTGGAGGAGGAATTAGTTCTTATACCTCAGGCAACTCTTTCTGCTTATCCCAATCCTTTTAATCCTACAGCTACAATATCCTTTTCTCTACCTGTTAGCGGAAAAGCGGAGCTGGAACTTTTCAACCTGAAAGGACAGAAAATTGTTACTTTATCGGAAGGTCTTATGTCTTCAGGAAAACATAGCATCTGTTTTAACGGATGTGATGAAAATGGCAGAAATTTAGCTTCCGGTATCTATTTTCTCCGTTTGCAACATCCTGCCGGTATCATAACCAAAAAGATTACTCTGCTTAAATAGGTGTAAAATGTTCTACTGTCCAACCCGTATTATTTTTGCCCGCAATGCCGTTCAAAAAGCAAAAAGCCATATTGCCTCTTTGGGGCAAAGAGCTTTAATCGTTACTGGAAAAAAAAGTGCTAAACAAAGCGGCGCATTAGCTGATGTCCTTGCTGTTTTAACTGAATCTTGTGTCAGTTATGTTCTTTTTGAGCGCGTCACAGAAAATCCTGCTTTGGATATTGTGATGGAAGGCAAATCCGCTTTTTGGCAAAATGACTGTGATTTTGTTATTGGCATTGGAGGAGGCAGCCCTATTGATGCTGCAAAAGCAATTTCTTTGGCAGCTGCTAATGCCTTAAACAGAGATGAGTTATACAATATCTCCGCTTTTAAAAGCGTTTACCCTATTTTGGCAATTCCTCTTACCGCAGGAACGGGAACCGAAGCAACTCAATATAGCGTTCTTTCTGATCCTCTTACAAAAAAGAAAGCCGGTTTTGGCAGCGATTTGGCTTTTCCAGTTTTAGCCGTTTTAGACCCGCAATATACAATCACCTTACCTTTTAAAGTTACTCTGCATACCGCATTGGATGCCTTAAGTCATCTTTTGGAAGGGCTATACAGCAATCAGCGTTCACCGCTTGTGTATCCCTTTATTTATAAAGGAATTGCCTCTATTATAAAATTTCTGCCTATTGTTCTTTCCCAACCGGAAAATTATCCGGCGAGAGAAGAATTGATGCGTGATGCTCTTTACGGAGGGATGGTTATAGCTCAAGGAAGCACTACTCTTCAACATTCAATTGGTTATCCTTTAACCTCTTTTTATAATATTCCTCATGGTTTGGCAAACGCTATGGTAATGGAAGATATTATGGAGCTCTATTATCCTGCTGTTCAATCAGAACTGGATGACCTGTTCAGCTATTTACAAATGAGCAAAGAGGATTTTTTTGCCTGGCTGGATTCCCTTCCTTTTGAACGGAAAATAGAGCTTAGTGACGACTTTATAGAAAAAGCCCTTCCCCAAATTACGGGTAGCCGAAATATGGCTTTAAATCCTTTACCTGTAAGCGAAAAGCAAATTAGAACCATCTTAGCAAACCTGAAGAAATGAAGCCGGAAAAACAAAATCGGAATGAAAATTCCTTATCAAAACCCTTTAGGGTAACACCTTGATAGCGACTGGGGCATTTGCACCCCAAAAAAAGCAGTGTTTCAGTGGGCTCCGACTACACAACAACATCGTAACCAGTAAACAATTTTGAACGACGAGGACATCGTTCCTCCAAAAAAAAACAGTGTTTTAATGGGCTCCGACTACACAACAATATCGTAACCGGTAAACAAATTTGAACGACGAGGATATCGTTCCTCCAAAAAAAAGCAGTGTTTCAGTGGGCTCTGACTACACAACAACATCGTAACCAGTAAACAATTTTGAACAACGTGGATATCGTTCCTCCGAAAAAAAGCGTGTTTTAATGGGCTCCGACTACACAACAATATCGTAACCGGTAAACAAATTTGAACGACGAGGACGTCGTCCCTCCGGAAAAAAGTAGTGCCTTCAGTGTCCTCAGTGTTTTCAGTGTCTTCAGAATCATCAGCGTAATCTCAAATCTGCGGAATCTGCGTAATCTGCGTAATCTGCGTAATCTGCGTGAAACGAATTATTCCCTCTCTGCGTAATCTGCGTGAAACGAATTGTTCCCTCTCCTCTTGACCTTTCCAGCGAAGTTTATCATCCCCGGCTTACGCTATCTATTACGACCCTTTAACGACTCTTTAACGATTCCTTAACGGCGTTAAAGCATCGTTAAAGATTCGTTACCGGAATATTAAATGGACAACCTGGCAACCAAGAAGATATAAAAATGCACTCCAAAAAATATCCCAAAATCTATTTTTAATGTTCTTTCGGCAGGTATTGAAAAACAGTAATTAATTCCGAAACAATCAATTTTACCGGCAAATTGTAATTTACCGACTTATATTCTCACTCAGGAGGCAAAATCTGTACTGTTTTTATCTGCCCGCTATTTTCAACAGCTTGGTTTTTTTGGCTAAAAATCTGGTTACGATATAGAATAAGCAGCTGAAGGACATAATAACAAACCATCCGGTATCTAATTTAAAATGATGCATAATAATTAGGTCGCTGATAACTTCCATCGCAAAAAGAGAGCAAATCATCGCAAAAAAGGTTTGATATTCTCTGCGGATAATATTCTTTAGCGAAAAGGGCAGTTCCGGTTTTTGATAATTTTTAAATCTGGGAAATAAAATGGGAGTTTTGTTTGCCCAAGCAATAAATTCGTCGCCATATTTTTTTCTCAAGAATGCCTCTTCAGTAAAGATAATCCTTTCATAGTAAAGAAAATATATCTGCCAATAGGAAAAAATAACCCATATATGCCGGGTAAAGAGAACCACACCCAGAATGATGAAAAAATTGCCAAAATAAAGAGGATGCCTTAGTATGGAATACATTCCCGTCGTATTTAAATGGTCAGCTACCTGATTTTTAGTATTTCTGCCGGAAGTTCCTGCAGGAGTGAAACCTATCGTAAGGATTCTAATCGTTAAACCAAAGCAACTAACCAGCAGACAGATAACTTCCGCAATCGTATCATATTTGGTAAATTGCGTATTTCTTAAGTCCAATATGGCACCAATTCCAATGATGAACATCAAAAGGGGTAGGTAACTTCTCCATTTGAAAATCCAGGCACCGGATTTTTCAAAATCTTCTTGAATAGGCATAATTGCTCCTGTTTTTAATGTTTTTATCCTGGTTTTTAGAAGAAAAATATCTTATCACTATCTCGCCGATGTCATTCTTTACGGGTGAGGCGAAAATACAAACGATAGTTATGCAGCACAACAAGTAAAAAAAAGATATCTGCTATCAGCATTGCAATATTTACCGTAAAAGGTTCCCAGGCAGCATAATAGGCAATGGCAAGAATTAGAACAGCCATTAAAACGGTCTTAAAGATAATAATACCTGCCGGTATTTTAAGTTTTTTGAACACCCATCGGGCAAGAGGATTTTTTTCACGCTGATATTTATCAGGTTTCAATACTAAATAGGTGGAATGGCCATCCAGTATATTCAGCAGAAGAAAGAGAATACTTAAAATAAGGGTAAACCCAGGTAATTTGAAGAGAGTGACTATTCCATTAAGGAACATATAGCTCCAAGCCCAAGCGGGCATAGTTTATTATAATAGCTATTTGATAATGGCAAGTTTACCGCGTTTGATTTTGCTATCCATTTCCACAACATAGAAATAGACACCACTGGAGACAGAACGCTGATTGTTATTGCGTAAATTCCAGGTGTAAGTGATATTATTGCTTTCTGCATTAAAGGGACCTATATTATCCTGGAAAACCAACTGTCCGCTACTGCTGTAAATGGCAATTTTCCCTTTTTTATTTACCGGAAAATTGATAAAAGTAACTTCCGCATTATGCTTAGGGGTAACAGGATTGGGATAAACATTCAAGTGATCCAGATTATTCAAATTTTGCATACCAAAGCGAACTAAATTTCCTTGAGGCGAAATTACATTCCCCGCCAAATCGGTGATATTACTTATTTCTATGTAGTAAGCATAATTAGTAAATTTAAGTTTATCAGCAAAACTCAGATTCACTTTATCTTCCCAATGCGCAACAGTAGTAATTCTATTATCGGGATCGTTTTGAGGACAATGCAAAATATAATTGGCAAGATGCAAAGCCGTTGCAGAAGATATTTCTTCGCTGAATTGGATGGCAATTTCCTGTTTGGAAGGCAAAACGGTAACTCCAGTAACTTCGGGCTGAATGATATCTTCCTCATAAGGAAAATAAAAGAAGGTTGTATCAGGTTCAACTCCACTAATCCCTTGCACATTTCTCAGTTCAATTACAAACAGCGAGTCAATAATCGGAAAACTATTTCTAAAGCGTAACTGAACGCCAAAATTAGCTGCAATGCTGTTTACCGAAACAGGATTTGCCATACCATTGCTTACATAATAACAGGCAGAATTAATAATCTCACCGGGCATTTTCTGATTGAAAAATATCCGCAGTTCTTTGTTACCCGCAAAAGTAATTTGTACCAGTTCCGGTTTGGGTAAAGGTGTTCCTTCAATCCAGGGTCCTTTGATGCTTTCAATTGGCGAATAGGATGTGTCTCTGGAAGCAATGGCATACTTATATACTTTACCCGGTTGCAGATTAGTATCCGTAAAACTGGTTACTCCCATAATAGGGTAAATAATTTCATTCCCATCTTCATCTTTGCGGTATAAGGCATATTCCGGAGCACCCGTTGAAGTCCAGAAGACCTTTATAGAACTTTCATTTAAAGGTTTCACAGTTAAATTGGCAGGTGTGGCAGGTCCTGTAAAAGGTGCATCAGGAGTCCATTCAGCGAAAGCTGAGTTATCATTTTCTGTATTTACATTAGCCAGAATGCGAATAATCCCGTTTTCATCTTCCCAGGTGCTAACTTGATAATTATTAGAGCTTTCAGTATAAAAAACAGGAACGAAATTGCCGTTGATATATTTCAAAACATATAAATTGGGGGTAATGGCTAAAATAACTTCCTCACAACCATCTTGATCTAAGTCCGCACTGGTGATGGAATTCATTGAAGCTACCTCATTGAACATAATGCTGCCCAAAGAAGTATAATTATCATTGCCAACACTCATAAAACCCTCACCAAACCAGAAATTGAGATTCTGATTAACCGTATTGGTAACATAGCCGGCAACAAAAAAATCCTTATGCCCATCGCCATTAAAATCACCTGCAGTAAGAGAATAAGTATTTCCTACGGGAAGTCGTGTTGTCCAGCATAAATGGTGTTGTGTAGCATTCAATATTTCAAAAATCATAACATCGCCATCGGTATCGGCGCATAAAATATCAGGATAGTTGTCATTATCCAAATTTTCTACAATGATCGTAGGCACAAAATTATTACGGGTATCCGTTGCAGTTGTATTGCTAATTGTATTTCTGGGAGCCAAAGCACCTGTGGATATTCTTTTATATGCCTGAATAACTCTCTCGGCAGGTAGATTCTTCACCATCAGGATTTCGGTTTTGCTATCGTTATCATAATCTGCCATAACTCCTCCCGAAATACCTGTGTCTAAAGCAATTACTAAACTGTCATTGCGGTTGCTGGGATAATTTCCGTCAGCCGGAGTAAGCCACATTTCGGCATTTTCTCCTCTCCGCAATAATAACTCACATTTTGAACCGGTAGAATAGGTGGAACCGATGTCCAGGGGCCAGAAATAATCACCAAAATTATTGGTTACGCTATGTCCTCCGGAATGTGGCTCAAAAGCTTTAACAATTCCGGAACCGCTTTCCGGAATTTCCATAGAAACATATTCGGGAAAACCATTATTATTGAAGTCCCTTTTTTTCAACAACGGCTTTTGAGGAGGTCCTAAAATTTCCTTCGTATAACCAAAATCCGAAATAAGGGCATAGTGAATGTTTATCATATTGGAAAAGATGCGAGAAACGGAAGTAAAGCCGGTAAAATTGGTAGCAATGAACTGCACGCTGATTTGCCCTTCCGGAATATTGGCAGGCAATTTCCAAATCTGAATGCTATCGGCAAGAGAAGAATAAACATTATAACTTTGCCCGTCGGAAGCGGTAATTTTAAGCTGCGCATTCACTATTTCGTCAAAATTGGCAGCTATGTAATAGACCAGATTTTGCTTTGTCCAACGCGTAAAGACGGAAACGGTGTTTTCTCTTAAAACAGGAGCAGTGCGATCTACAATCACTGTCCGATAATAGTTGTAGCGATTCATATTGTTCAGTGTTTTTTCATATTGCAACCGCAGCAGATATTTCCCTTCGGGAAAATAATCCGGGATATAAAAAAATGCCAAAGTATCATTATGAACCGGTTCTCCATATAGCGTAAGCGTTTGATTCCAGGTAGTAACATCTCTCCAGTAAGGATCGTTGGTATCTTTATCTTTTTTATAGGCAACAGTATAATTAGCAAAATCATTACCATACGCAGAACCGATTATAGGAACCGAACCGCTTATTCCTAATTGATCCTGAGGACTGGTAATTTCCAGATAGGGAGGATCGGTATTATCTAACAGCTTTTTTACATTCAATAAACCATGACCGGTCTGAATATCAAATCCAACAGGAGATAAATCATCCGTAGCTGAAATTAAACGGTCTTTAACTTCTACGGGACTCAAACCTGGATGTAAAGACAGCAATAGAGCAACGGCTCCCGTTACGAAAGCTGCACTCATAGAAGTGCCATCCATCTGAAAATATTGTTCGCCAGCGGTAAGTTTATATGTAGAAAGCACTCTCTCCCCTAAACAAACAAGGTCTAAATCTTCTCCGTAACTGGAAAAAGTGGAACGCTGTTTGGCAAGTCCAACAGAACCGACAGAAATAACCGTAGAAAGCTTGGCAGGATAGCTTAAACCTACCACTCCATCATTTCCTGCAGAGGCAACTAAAACAACTCCCTTGCTGTAAGCATATTCACAGGCATCTGCTATGATAGCGGAATAATTTGGATCTCCCCAACTCATATTAATTACATTGCATCCGTTATCCGTAGCGTAAATTATGGCAGCGGAAACATCATCATCCTGTAAATAGCCCTGATTATCCAAAGTTCTAAATCCTGCTCGGACAGGCAAAATTCCTACATTCCAACATACACCTGCAACTCCAATTCCGTTATTTCCAATTGCTCCTGCTATACCGGAAACATGGGTGCCATGATAGTTCTCATCTTCTACATCGTTATCCTGATCCAAAAAATCACCCAAGGCATTATTTGCCATTTCCGGTGCATCCGTAAAATCCCATCCACACCAGTCATCAATGTAACCGTTATTATCGTCATCAATTCCATTATCCGGAATTTCCTTAGTGTTGATAACTATATTTTGCCATAAATCCGGATGGTGGACAAGCACTCCCGAATCCACTATGCCAATTTTAATATAGTTACTTCCGGTAGTATAATTCCAGGCATCAGGAATACTGCTGATATAATGATATTGTTGATTATATAAAGGATCATTAGGGGTGGAATGCAATTTGCGAAGATAATTGGGCTGAACATATTGGATACCGGAAAAATGCAAGTTCTCCAGATCCTCTGCAGAGGGCATTTCTGCTATATTTGCCAGAAAATAATTGGGCAGGTGCATTCCTTTTATGGGCTTAATTTGCGTTACTCCCTTTTCCGCCAGAAAATTATCAAAAGCGCTTATGCCTGTTTTGGTTCCTTTAATCTGAACCGGGGCAACGGTTTTGAAAATAAGCTGACCCGGGGTAAACGCTGCAGAAAGATAGATACCTGTAACTAAAAGTATTATTAGTAACAGGAATTTGCGCAATTTGAACCAGCCCGAAAAGTTCATCACCTTTTTCCCTCGCTAAAATTTGTAGGTTATGCCAAAAGAATGCACATCGTTCAATTCACTGTTAAACGCACCATAACCGTAATCTACGGAAATATTTTTATAATTTACCCCGAAACCGGCACAAAAATCCTGAGCATCATAACCAAAAAGATAACCGCCTCTTAAAGCAAGCAACTTAAAAAGCTGACACTCCAAATTTATATTGCCTTTCAGGTCTTCATCCAAGGTCTGAATTGCTGAACCACCCACACTGATATGCTGTTCCGCAATAGTAAAACCTTTGTTTACATCCATTTCAAAACAGGTGGGAAGCTTCAATCTTTCTTCATCGGTATAATTAGCTACACCCAAATTACGCACCGCCAAAGATAGCTGTGCATCATTAAGCGGAGGTAGATAACAAACACCGATGTCCGTATGCAAAGCTAAGCTGCTGGCTGTGTTTAATTTCTGATAAAATACTCCCATATTTACCCCTCCAAAAAAAGAAGGAGTTAACCGATGGGCATAATTCGCTGCCAGATCAATATCCAAGGGATGATAATTACCTATCAGAAGACCTGAATCATCACGGTTTTCAATTTCTCCATAATCCAGATTGCGCATCACTATACCAAAATGGCTTTTTCGCTGAGCGTAAGAATAGGCAATCATATTCGCTTGCGTATCTGCCAACCACAAATTATGAGTAATGCTTAGAAGGCGCTGATTATTCATACAGGAGACAGCCGGCTGCAAAATAAAGGCACTGGAATTATCCATACTGAATACACCTCTTCCTGCCAAAGATAAAGCTACCGGTCCGCAAGGGACATTCAAGAATTTATATCCGTAAGTTCCTGCATTTTCACTAATTGAGGCAAAACTCATTACACTAATCAGGATTAGGCATAAGGTAGTTAATATATGTTTCATAAGTTCACTCCGTTATTTTTCTATAGTAAACTTCAGCCGTTTACTGCTATTTGCGGATTTTACAATTGCAATATACACCCCGCTGCAAAGCTTGGAGACAGGGATATCAAAAACATCAAGGTTTTTCAAATATGCTTTAGCGTTGCCCTTTTGCTGATAAACCAAAGTGCCGCTAATATCAAAAATGCTCAGTTCCAATTCCGCATCGCTATTGGTCATTACATTAAGCTTTATTTTCTGGCGGTAAATGGATTTTAAGGGATTGGGGTAGATATAAACCTGACCCGGCACAAAAAGCTCTGCGGTCTGATATTGATTGGGTAATTCCGTTTCTGCGTAAGAAGCACTGCGTCTTAAATTTCCATATTCGCAAAGCCAATTGCAGGAAGGAGTTATCCGGGGCTGATTTGCCAGTTTGTTTTTAAATAGTGAGCCATTATCGGTAGCAATATAAATATACCAGTTGCCATCTCCCGACCTGGAAATAACGGGCAAGGTTCTACTGCGCTCTGCAAAAGAAACAGGATAACCAATTTTGGATCGGTAATCATTCTCCCGCACATTTAATTGATTATATTTAAAATTTCCTATCAGTTCCACCCTGTTGTCGTTATCAATATCAGCGGCTAAAATTCCGGCACTGATACCCTCGGCAGGCGATTCCGAATTTTGGTTTTCCGGATTCATTACTTTACCGGAATAATCAATAACGGCAAAATCGCTTTCTCCTCCAATTAAAATATCCAAAGTGCCATTGCCGTCAACATCGGCAAAACTTATAGGAGCAATAAAACTGCTGTCCGATTCTACCACAAGATTATGCACATAGGGAAAACCCTCTACAATTTTTGCACCATTGAGGCAATAAACACTATTGGGACACTGCACGATCAGATTCTCCGCTGCGGAAACCGGAGCTTTAAAAACCGCTATAATAGTAGAATCGGCAGGGATAGGTAATTTGAGGTCACTTTTTGTGTAATCGGTAAGATTTATGTCACTTAGCCAATATTCCCCGGCAGCATTTTGATACACAAGGGAAAGCTGATTATTACAATGGATTAAATTGGCTTTAAAGCTGCCACTGAAATCCACCACAGAAGATACCGAACTATTGGTCTTGTTATAAAGCTTAATAACAAAGGCATTATCTCCGGCATTTATTTTTAAGGGTAAAGCCAGGTTTTCTCCCAAGTCCACAGGATGTCCTGCCCAGCTATAATCTACAGTAGAATATACAAATCTGCGTTCTGTATTACTTAATTGATACAAACGGCAGAGTTTATCTCTTTGCATTGGAAGGTATATCCTTTCGCCATCCCAAGTGTAAGTGAACGGAATATCTATAGTCTGTTGTAAGGGAAAGCCATTCAGCAATTCTTCATTTTTCCAGAGATATAATTTTCCATTGGGCATAGGATAGAAAAGTTCATCTTCTCCGTCACCGTCAAAATCAAGAGTAGCGGCATTAAGAGGATTAGTTCCTTTGTAGGAAGCGGATAACCGCCAACCGTAGCTAACTGAAAAAGTCATTTGCTTTCCGATGGCAGAAATATCAGTTATTTCTAAAGAAATACCCCCGTAATAGCTTTCGGAAGTAGGCAGGGAAAGCATTCCATTATGATATTGATAACCAAAATACGCATTATTGCCTTCTCTGAAACTGTCATACGGACTGCCCCATCTGTAATTACTGTTCGCTGCAGTATCCAGATGTTGAATTCCATCTGCTTCTTCCAGGTCTATCCCTTTATGCAATGCGACAGAATTGATATGATTGTTATCAAAATTAGCTGAGAAATTGGCATTGATTACATTCTCATCTATGTGCCAGATAAGAATTCCTGAACCATCTACAGGATAAATAGCATTATCTGGAACGGGACCTCCCAAACCAGGTAAGAAAAAATCCCACTCACTGCCTAAATAGCTATTCTCCATAAAATTAAAATAGGGTAACAAGGATTCATTCTCCGGAGTTGAAGGATCATCCACATAATAATCCTGTTGACCTTCGGGAAGAAGTTTAAAAGTATAGCTGGGGCGACCAAAGGGGTCTATACTACCATCGGGATTTTGCTGTCTGTTTTCAATCAGGAAATATTCCGTAGCAGAAATCGGAACTTTGTAAATCCGCACCGCCTCCGTTGACTGATTAAGAAAGTAATCCACAACATTATTTTCACTGTTTAGGAATAATGTTTCAGGTGTATCCCAACCCAAATAATAGCGTGACCAGGCACATAGTTGAGCAGGAACATAGCCGCTTCCGTTCCATAAACCTGTTCCCATCAAACCCCAATTGCCAATTCCCTGGCTGATGCCATTACTGCTGTCATTATCATATAAAGTCGGCAGACCTAATAAATGGCCGAATTGGTGAGCTAGCACACCATAAATACTGAAAAGGTAATTAGAAGCATCATTTCCCGTAACCGGAAAGTAATCCTGAAATTCGTCTTCAGGAACAATAATAATATTGGTTAAATTAGTTCCATCATCAGTTGGATACCCGGCATACAAATCATTTTGCGGATCAAAATAGGATTGCAGTTTGTTCCGGGTTAAAAAAGTGCTCCATATTTCATTTTGCCGAATAGAATTAGTGTCCGATTCCTGACCTGTCCCCGAATGGAATATTATTATTCCGCCATATTGACTGAAATCAACTACATTATCTATTTGATTTATTGTATCCTGTAAAATTTGAGGCAAATTTGCATCTATTTCCGCAGAGCTATCCCCACCATAATAAGATAGCGGATTTTGCATTGTAAGCACTTCGGGATATAGATAATAGTTCAATTCATATTGTAAATGGCTCGCCTCCAGAAAAAAATCCTTTAAATGTTCCATCCAGCGATTAAAAAAAACATCATCGTGAGCTAAAGAATCAGGATATTCCGGTTGAACCCGAAAAGGGACATCACTAAACTGCACTCGCAAAACCAGAATGTTATCAGGTAAATTTCTTGTGCCGGATTTTAAAGCTTCATCCACAAAGAATTTCCCCTCCAAGCGTGTAGCTTGCCAGGTTGACGGTGAGTTTTTATACATTGGGACAGGAGGAACCAATGCTGATAATGAACCAGCCAGAACAACAGTTATCAGCAGTGTTATCCGCTTCCAGATATGGCAAGGCATTCAATCCCCCAGAAATATTTTTTGTGAAGACAAAAAAGCGCTCGTAACCTGATTATCACAAATAGCTGATGCTTTTTACGCTTTTATTTAGCCCGCAAAACCCGTCAATGGAAAAAACTGCCTGATATATCATCATCCATTCAGGCAGTATTCTTCATTCTGTTCTTTCTTGCGTAAAAAAGATTCCCTACAAATTCTTTCCAGCCAAAATATCGGCTTCGTTGCATTTGCAAATCTTGGCATATTTCTTCTGCGGAGACCAGGTGCCATCATTCTTTTTGTTTGTGATTAGCTTAATTCTTTTCACTTCGGTATTGCAGACAGGGCAGATAACTTTTCCCTCGTTGGAAGTTTCGTGTGCCAGTTTTGCAGTAAAGCTTTTTACTTTTCCCATTTTTATCCTCTAATTAGCTCTTTCTATATATTCACCCGTGCGGGTGTCTATCTTAATTTTATCGCCCGTTTCCACAAAAAAGGGAACGGTAATGCGAAGTCCGGTTTCCGTGTAGGCAGTTTTACCGCTTCCTGAAGCAGTATTTCCTTTCACATTAGGTTCGCTTTCAGTTATGGTTTGAACTACTGTAGTAGGCAATTCTATACCCACAATTTCTCCGGAAGGGGTTGTGGATAAAATTACTTCCATATTTTCCGTAAGCAGCTTTTCTTTATCGCCCAGCAGAGATGCATCTATATGAATTTGTTCATAGTTATCTATATCCATCAGCACCAGGAAATTTCCGTCCCGATAGAGGTATTCTTTTTTAGTGCGTTCAATACGGATTTCATTGAAGGTGTCACTTTCCCGAAAAGTATTTTCCAGAACTCTGCCAGACCTGATATTTTTCAGTTTGGAGCGTAAAAAAGCAGGACCTTTTCCCGGTTTTACATGGAGAAATTCCACTACTTCATAAAGATCGTCTTTGAACTCTATGATCATTCCATTTCGGATATCAGCCATTGTAGCCATATTTGTTTCCTTATAATCAAATTAAGAAAGTCATCTTTTGAAGGGAGGTATTTTTGGCAAGGAAATTTTTAATTCAGCCCTCCCCCATTATTTAAAACTTGGAGTTCCGTGAATTTTCTTTGAATTTTCTTGACAGCATAAGTCCTTCAAGAGATAAGGAAAAATTATGAAATTAGACAGGCATTTTTTTTGTGAATTGAAACGCTACCGAGAGCCGGCACCTCAATTGTGTGCAGTATGCCCTCGTATATTCAAATGCAAGAGTTTTTATGCCTGGCACAAACTTCATCAGACCGAATATCTTAATTTCGTAGTAGAAATCAGCAAAAAATTCCCAGATAAATATACCTTGGAGGTTCACTTTATGCCCGAAAAACAAACCTTCGTCCAAATTGTAGATATGACTACCGGAAAAATTGAAAAGGTAGTCAGTTTAAATGAGATTGAGGCATTATCTGCAGAAGAGAAACTTGCCTTATCCCGCAACAAGAACTTATTTATTGTTACCCACCGTTTAGAGCCGGTAGTAAAAATAGAGCTGAAGAAAACGGTGATTAGTGCCCCCCTTCAATTTAGCGAAAGCCCCATTAAAGAAACGGAACCTATTGAAGAGGTTACCCCTTTACCGATAATTGAGGAGAAACCGAAGCCCAAACGCAATCCTAAGAATTAGTAAAGAACCCTGCCCGCAAAGGAACTGAAAATTTCCTTTTACAGAATTATGCCCTTGAAAATAATGGTGCAAAATGGAGAAAAGTGTTGAGGTATATCTATATGTCTCTGCAAGCTAAGCAAAGGAGGAAATATGTTTATTATGGAAGAAAAACATCTGGATGCGGCAAAAGCCATAGCCACAAAAAATCGCAAGAAAAAAAGCTGTGACCACTGTTACGATAGAGGTTGGATTGGTGTTAGCGAGCAAAATTTGCTGGTGCTCTGTCCCAAATGTGTTGATACAGAAAAAGCAATTGAGGACTGGAAGGAATATGTTTCCGAAAACGAGGACTTGAAAGAACATTTCAGCGAACTCTTTGAAGAAAAGAAAGTGGAACCTGAACAGGAAAATCCTCTTAAACCAAAGGACTTTGAACGCACTAAAAACCATCCTGCCAATCCCCATAATTTTGTTCCCGGTCAACACAGATCCGGTCATCAGAAAAAGATTGGATAAGGAATATGTATAAAACAACAGACCTGAAAGAAAATCCCCGGCATCTGGAAAATCGCATTCGCACCTATTGGCATAAGCATAATTTGGCGCAAAAAAGTGTGGATATCCGCGAAGGCAATCCCCGTTTTATTTTCTATGAGGGACCTCCAACTGCAAATGGTAAACCTGGGATTCATCATATAATGGCAAGAACCTTGAAAGATGCCATCTGCCGTTATAAAACTATGAACGGCTTTCAGGTAAAACGCAAAGCCGGTTGGGATACCCATGGTTTGCCCGTTGAAATTGAAGTGGAAAAAGAACTCGGTTTGAAGGATAAGCGTGGCATAGAGGATTATGGCATTGAAAAATTCTGTCAGAAATGCCGGGATTCCGTTTTCAGCTATGAAAAACTCTGGCGGGAAATGACAGAACTAATGGGTTATTGGATTGATCTGGATCACCCTTATGTAACTTTGCATAACAGCTATATAGAATCCGTTTGGTGGATTTTGAATAATTTCTTTTCCCGAGGTCTTATTTATAAGGCATATAAAATCGTTCCCTATTGTCCCAGTTGCGGAACACCCCTTTCTTCTCATGAAGTAGCTCAGGGCTATCAAGATATAGAAGACCCTTCCGTTTATGTTAAGTTTAAAGCGTTGGATGAAGAAAACACTTATTTTCTGGCGTGGACAACTACTCCCTGGACTCTTATCTCCAATGTTGCCTTAGCTGTCCATCCCGATGAAACTTATGTTAAAGTTCACTATCAAGGTCAGAATTTAATTTTGGCTAAAGCCCGTTTGCAAGTGCTGGATGAAGATGTAGAAATTATTTCTGAAATGCAAGGCAGCGAATTGGAAGGTCGTTGCTATCAGCCCCTTTTTAATTTTATTCCTGTTGATAAGCCCGCCTGGTATATCTGTTTAGGCAATTATGTTACAATGAGTGATGGCACTGGAATTGTGCACACGGCTCCAGCTTTTGGGCAGGATGATTATTCCTTAGCCGTGAAATACAATCTGCCTTTTATTCAACCGGTGGACGGCGAAGGCAAATTTACCGAAGCAGTAACCCCTTGGGCACATCAGTTTGTCAAAGATGCCGATAAAGATATCATCCGGCACTTAAAAGAAAGCGGGAACTTACTAAAAAGAGAACAGATAAAACACAGCTACCCCTTTTGCTGGAGATGTAAAAGCCCGCTTATTTATTATGCCCGGGAAAGCTGGTATATTAGAACTACAGCTTTCAAAGAACAGCTCTTGGAAAACAACCGGAAAATTGACTGGTATCCTGCTTTTGTAGGAGAAAAGAGGTTTGGTGACTGGCTGGAAAATAATGTGGACTGGGCTTTATCCAGAGACCGTTTTTGGGGAACACCACTCAATATCTGGATTTGCGAAAAATGCGGGAAACAGCGTTCCCTTGGTTCTATTGAAGAATTGCGCCAAGAGGGAAAAATGGTTTCCGGAAAAGAAGTTCCGGAAGACCTGGATTTACACCGCCCCTATATTGATGAAGTTGTTCTCACTTGTTCCTGCGGTAGCAAAATGCAGCGCACTCCGGAAGTTATTGATTGCTGGTTTGACAGTGGCTCTATGCCTTTTGCTCAATGGCATTATCCTTTTGAAAATGAGGAGCATTTTGAGCCCGACCTCTTTCCTGCGGATATTATTTCGGAAGGAATTGACCAAACACGGGGCTGGTTTTATTCTATGCTTGCCATCTCTACAATGTTGAAAGGGGTCTCCAGTTACAAAAGCTGTCTGGTTAATGATATGATTCTGGATAAAAACGGCAGGAAAATGAGTAAATCTCACGGTAACGCAGTTGACCCTATAGAACTAATGCAAAATTACGGAGCAGACGCAATTCGCTGGTATTTATTAGAGGTCTCTCCACCCTGGGTTCCTACCCGTTTTGATGTTGACGGCGTGAAAGAAATCTTGGGAAAATTTATCGGCACATTGAAGAATGTATATTCTTTCTTTGCTACTTATGCCAATATAGATGGCTTTAATGCAACTGATTATCCATATAATTGGGTTCGGGAAATTGAAATTGACCGCTGGATTGTTTCCCGTTTGCAGTCCTTGATTATTACGGTGCGCAATAACACTGATGTTTACGATTTTACCAAAGCCGTGCGTGCCATTCAGAGTTTTGTAATTGAAGAGCTTTCCAACTGGTATGTCCGCAGAAGCAGACGCCGTTTTTGGGCTTCAGAATTTAATGCAGATAAAACTGATGCCTACCGAACTCTATATCAGGTTTTATTAGAAACTGCCAAATTGATTGCCCCTTTTGCTCCCTATCTGGCAGAAGAGCTTTTTTTGAATTTGAATGCAGGAGAAAGCGTTCATCTGGAATATTATCCCGTTGCCGATAATGCCTATATTGATACCAAACTGGAAAAGAAAATGCAGACCGTTATAGATATTGTTTCTTTAGGTAGAGCCGCCAGAAATGAATGTCAGATAAAAGTTCGCCAGCCCCTAACCGAAATGTTTGTTCCCGCTAAAGTGAAAGATGATTTGAAGGATATGATAGACCTCGTTAAAGAAGAAGTAAACATTCGTAAAATTACCTTTGTAAGCGAGCAGGATGGCTTTGTGCAGTATGAATTGAAGCCCGATTTCAAAATATTGGGTCCTAAATACGGCAAAAAAGTGCAAGTAATTAATACCCTTTTAAACAACACCCCGGCAGCTAATATCTTGCTGGCATTTAATTCCACCGGTTCTTACCCTCTGAATATAGAAGGTGAAACTATCAATCTGTTACCGGAAGAAGTGAGCATAAGCATCATTCCCCGTGAGGGATATGTTTTTGCCAATACGAAAGACCTCTTTGTGGCTTTGGATACAAAATTAACTGATGAACTGGTAAATGAGGGCTATGCCCGTGAACTAATCAATAAAATCCAATTTACACGCAAAGAAATGAATTTGGATATTATGGATAATATCATCGTAACTTTGGCAGCTCCAGAAGATATTGTCCAGGCAGTTCAGATTCACCGAAATTATATCTTAACTGAAACCCTCGGAAAAGAACTGATTTTATTGGATAAGCCAACGGCAAATATGCTGTGTTTGGATATTAACGGCAGTAAAATTCATCTGGGCATTGAGAAAGTGGTCTCATAAAGGTTAGGAGGCAATCATAACCAAATATTGTATAAATTGCGGCAACCCCATACCGGAAAAGGCAAAATTCTGTCCCGTCTGCGGAGAAAATCAAATACCGGAACAGGAAAAGCCAAAACAAGAGGAAACCAAAAAAGAAAAAGCACAGAAAGCTGATGAGATTATTTCCCACAGAAATACCCGTTTGCTGATGAATCCTGGAACTACATTCAGGGATTATACCATCATTAAAATGCTGAATAAAGACGCGGAAGGAATAAAATATATCGTGGAAAAGGACGGCAGGGAATTTCTCCTGAAGCTTTTCTATAGGGCAAGCTTAAGTAATATTACCAATATTTTTAACCTTCAACAGCGTTTACAGCAACTCAATAAACTGGAAGATAAACACCTTCCCAAAGTGGTTGAAATTGACCCCCATTTTGATCCTCCTTATATGATTGTGGAGTTTATGCACGGTGTTTCTCTGGCTGACCTTAAAGCCCATAATCCGCAAAAATTAACTGAGGACTTCATCCGCTTAATTGCAACCCAAATAGTTAATACAGCCATTACTTTACATCAATATCAACTTACTCTCAAGCACCTGGCTTTATCTAATATAATGATAAATGACAATGATGAAGTAATAATTCTTTCTTCTGCCATCACTTGGGAAGAAAGAGACGAACGCGAAGAAATGTTTTTTATTGCTGTTGTTTTGGCTCAGGCATTATCGCAACACGATTTCTATAAAACATTATACAGCCAGGAGCGCTTATCCACCCAAAAATTTGAATTTATAAACGGAGTAAGCGTCCCTCTTAATAAAATTCTTGCTGAATGCTTACACCGCAATATCTTACAGCGCTATCGGAACTTAAACGAATTGCTGAATACCTTGGTTAACCTGCCCCCCACTTCTGAATGCGAGATTTGGACTGAACAGGAAACCACAATCCCTGATAAATTGGAAGACCTTAGCAAAAAAGAAATCCCCAAAATTAGAATTGAAGTCACTTTTTGGGTGCTGCTTATCCTGATTATTGCCATCGTCGTTATGCTTTTAACCACCAATATTTTCAGCGTCCTTTTTGGCGGCAGAGGAAAAAAATTAACATACTCTGCCTGGTTGATGCCCAATTCCGAATCCGATACGATCAATGCCACCGTTCCTCAATCTGATTTACAGCGCGAAAAACCAACCCAGACAACCTACGGAGAACTAAAATCCGGCACTACTACTGCCAGAGAGGACTTTCGTAAGCAACTCCCTGTTCCCAAAATCACAACTGTTACCCCTCCTCCTGTAGCTGCCAAACCTCGTCCTCCCCAAAATATGATTTTTATTGCAGCAAATACTATGGGTTTTGGACGCCTGCGAGAAAACCCCAATTCCAATGTGTCTCTATCCTCATATTATATTAGTAAATTTGAAGTTACCCAGGCAGAATGGAATGCATATATGAAACCGGCAAATTGTTCCACCTTCGGAGAAAATCTACCTGTAGATAACATCAGCTGGTTTGATATTGCTATTTATTGCAATGGCAGAAGTGAAACAGAGGGTTTAACACCGGCATATAAAATTAGAGGTGTGGGTGCTTCCAGAGTCGTTACCTGCGATTTTAAAGCCAACGGCTACCGTCTGCCTACCGAAGCAGAATGGGAAATGGCTGCTAAGGCAGGTAAACTATATAATTATAGCGGTTCGGATGACCCTGATGAAATCTCCTGGAATAGAGAAAACAGCGGTGGCAAAATTCATACCCCGGGAACTAAAAAACCTAATGATTACGGTATCTATGATATGACGGGAAATGTATCAGAATGGGTTTGGGATTGGTATGATGTAAATTATATCCGTTCTCTGCCTACTTTTATCAATCCTACAGGTCCCGATACCGGAACTTTAAAAGCTATCCGCGGCGGAAGTGTGATGAATGGAGAAGGTAGAAATCTGAATATTATGTGGAGAGAAAAAGGAGACCCCAATCGCGGATATCAGTATGTGGGCTTTCGCTTAGTTCGTAGCAATTAGAGATAATCGTGAAAGGAGGTATTTTTTCGCATTTGCAGGGCTGGGTTGGAATTGTTCAGAAAAGCGACTTCGCGGCGAATTTTTGTTTTAACAACTCAGCTTGTTTTGACTTACAATTTTGCCACTGGCATCACAGAAACCACAACCCGATGCTTGTTTTGACTTACAATTTTGCCACAGCCATCTCTGAATCCACATACCACAAATTGCAAACACTTACAATCACACTACAACTGGTCTTCAAACCTCAAAATTGTGAGTTAAAACAAGAACCCCGCACACTTGCAACCGCACTACACCAACTCCTCAAATTCTACAATCGTTAAAGAAAGTATTTTTTCACATCAGCAGGGATGGGTTGGAATTGTTCAGAGATAGAAACTTCGCGACAAATTTTTGTTTTAACTCTAAACCGAGCTTCAGCTTTGACAGCTGAAGGCAACGAACAAAATTTCCTGTTACCTCTGCATATCGTTGCAAACCACAGAAGAATCGGTTTAGAGTCAAAACAAACAGCTTGTTTTGACTTACAATTTTCACCTGCCATCTCTGAAACCACATACCACAAATTGCAAACACTTACATCCCCACTACAAATGGTCTCCAAACCTCAAAATTGTGAGTTAAAACAAGAACTCCGCACACTGGCAACCGCGCTAAACCAATCCCACAATTTTCACAATCGTGAAAGAAGGTATTTTTTCAAACCAGCAGGGATGGATTGGAATTGTTCAGAGATAGAAACTTCGCGACAAATTTTTGTTTTAACTCTAAACCGAGCTTCAGCTTTGACAGCTGAAGGCAACGAACAAAATTTCCTGTTGCCTCTGCATATCGTTGCAAACCACAACAGGATCGGTTTAGAGTCAAAACTCCCCAGCTTTGACAGTATCGGACAAAAGATAGATTTCCTGTTACCTCTGCATATAGTTGCAACCACATAAGGATCGGTTTAGAGTCAAAACTCCCCCGCTTTGACAGTATCGAACAAAAAAATAGATATCCTGTTACCTCTGCAT
>Ga0209099_1000661_pt1 | contig 40206 bp, 39 predicted proteins | sample AD_JPNHW2_MetaG_FD_184430 | JGI IMG/M metagenome (GOLD analysis project Ga0209099, IMG submission 184430) | Active sludge microbial communities of municipal wastewater-treating anaerobic digesters from Japan - AD_JPNHW2_MetaG (SPAdes) (version 2) | ecosystem: Engineered > Bioreactor > Anaerobic...
ACATCGCCTACCAGACCAACCTCCTGGCCCTCAACGCCGCCATCGAGGCGGGACGCGCCGGGGAGCACGGCAAGGGCTTCGCGGTGGTGGCGGCGGAAGTCCGCAAGCTGGCCGAGCGCAGCCAGGTCGCGGCCTCGGAGATCAGCCAGCTGGCCACGGGCAGCGTGGGGCTCGCGGAAAAGGCGGGATCCCTGCTGGAGACCATCGTGCCCTCCATCCAGAAGACTGCTGAACTCGTCCAGGAGATCTCGGCCGCCTCGGCCGAGCAGAACTCCGGCGTGGGCCAGATCAACGGCGCCATCGGCCAGATCAGCCAAGCCACGCAGCAGAACGCGGCGGCCTCCGAGGAGCTGGCCTCCACCTCCGAGGAGGTGAGCGCCCAGGCCATGGAGCTGCAGTCCATGATGGAGGTCTTCACGCTGGCGGGCGGCGCGCAGAAGAAGCAGACCGCCCGGCGAAACCAGCCCTCGGCCAGGCCGATGACCCTCAAGTCCGCCCCGGCCAGCGAAGAGATCGATGAACGGCAGTTCAAGCAGTTCTGATCGATCCCCTGAGGAGTCCATCATGGCGGAATCGACCCAGCTCGCCCCCCGTGCCCCCCAGCTGCTCGTCCAGCCGGGGGAGGCGACGGAACGGAACCAGTACCTCACCTTCTCCCTGGGGGGTGAGGTGCTGGCCACGGACATCCGGCTCGTCAAGGAGATCCTCCAGTACAGCACCATCACCGAAGTGCCCCTCGCGCCGCCCGGGATCCGGGGGGTGCTCAACCTCCGGGGCGCCGTGGTGCCCGTGATCGACCTGGCGGTGCGCTTCGGCCGGCCGGCCACTCCCATCGACAAGCGGACCTGCATCGTCATCCTCGAGATCGCCGAGCAGGAGCGCTCCGCCACCATGGGCATCGTGGTGGACCACGTGCGCCAAGTGATCGAGCTGCCCCAAGGCGATATCGAGCCGCCGCCCGCCTTCGGGAACACGCTGCGGCCCGACTTCATCCATGGCGTGGGGAAGATCGGCGGCCGGTTCGTCCTCATCCTGGAGATGGATCGCATCCTGGCCCTGGAGGAGCTGGCCGGACTCGGGGCGGGGGTTCCGTGACCCCTGCCCTGTATTTCCCCCGAGGAATGACCCTGGAGGTTTCCCGATGACGGCACCCAGAAAACCTGCGGCCAGGCAGGCCCGGATCGTCCCGGTCGCCGAACGCAAGGAGCAGTACCTCGCCTTCGGCCTGGGCGGCGAGGTCTTCGCCATGGAGATCGGCTACGTGAAGGAGGTGATCCAGTACGGGGAGATCACCGAGGTCCCGCTGATGCCCTCCTACATCCGGGGCGTGATCAGCCTCCGGGGCGAGATGGTGCCGGTGATCGATCTCTCTGTCCGCTTCGGGCGTCCCCTCACGGAGATCGCCCTGCGGAGCTGCGTGATCATCCTGGAGGTCCCGCGCCGGGAGGGCTCCGTGGTCGTGGGCGTCATCGTGGACAACGTGAGCGAGGTGCTCGAGCTGGCGGACTCGGAGATCGAGCCCCCGCCCGCCTTCGGCAAGGATCCTCGCGCCGAGTTCCTGAGCGGCGTCGGCAAGGCGGGAGAGCGCTTCGTCATCCTGCTCGATGTCAGGCACATCCTCTCCCTGGAAGAGATGGCCTCCCTTGCGGAAGTGAGCGTTCCGTAGCGTTCCCCCGACCGGAGCCAGCCCGTCTCCCCCAGCCATCTCCCGCGCTGCCCGGAAGGCAGTGCGGGACATGCGATACCCGAACGATCAAGAATCAAAAAAAATTCATTAAAAATAAAATTATAATATAAATATTTTACACATTATGCCAATGACTTCATCCAACATGGATTGAGCACTTACCAGTTGATTGCACGAGCTGATTTTGAGTATTTACTGGAAACGTTGTCAGGACCACCTGGATTTTCTCACGTCTGTTCAATTCAATCCGCTTCCTGCTAAAATTGTTCGCTGGCATTCCCACGATGGAAGACGTTCAAGCATTGTTTCCATAAGCGTGATTAATAATACCAAATATGCCTTCATTCCGAATTTCCTGGCATGCTCTCAGGCATCTTCATGTCCATTTCGATCCTTGTTCTGGCGTCAAGGAGGGTTGATCGATGAACGTAGGAACCAAGTTTTCCGTCATCGGGGGAACGTTGATCGGGGTTTCCACGCTGCTCGTGGCGGCCATATCCCTGGCCGTGATGCACCATTCCCTCGCGGCCCAGGCGATCCCGATGCAGGAAAGCCGCATTCAGGCCTTGTGGGAGCTGCTGCATCAGCACGGCAAGGTGTTCAAGGTCTCCCAGGGCAAGCTCTACATCGACGACTACGCCATCAGCGGGAACTACGAAGTCCCGGACAAGTTCAAGGAACTGATCGGGGGGACGGCCACGATCTTCATGGGCGAGACCCGCGTCTCCACCAACGTGCTCACCGACGGCGGACAGCGGGCGGTCGGTACCAATCTGGTGGGACCCGCCCGGGACGTCGTCTTCGGCCAGAAGCAGAAATTCCGGGGAGAAACGAAGATCCTTGGGGTTCCCTACTACACCGCCTACGACCCCATCCTGGCCGAGACGGGGAACGTCATCGGCGCGCTCTACGTCGGGGTCAAGAAGAGCGACTACTTCCGTTCGTTCTACACCTTGATCTGGATCGTCAGCGGCGTATCCCTGGCGGCGGTGGCCGGGGCCTCCGCGGCGATGTTCTTCCTGGCGCGCAGGATGGCCAGCCCCCTGGGCAGCATGGTGGCAGGCATGAAGCGATCGGACCTGACCCTCGTGCTCGAGGACGGCAGCCGGGACGAGATGGGCGCCCTTGCCAAGGCCTTCAACGCCTACAACGAGCAGTTGCGGAGCGCCTTCCAGGGCTTCGGAGCCCAGTCCGAGCAGGTGGCCAGCGGAAGCACCCAGCTCTCGGCGGCGTCCGAGCATCTCTCCTCCACCACGAACGAACTGGCCGAGGGCACCAGGGCGCAGCAGGAACGCACGGACCAGCTGGCCGGCGCGATCACGGAGATGGCCGCCTCCATCGCCTCCGTTTCGAGCCATGCGACCACGTCCAGGCAGGTCTCCCAGGAGACCGCCGAAGCGGCGCGGATCGGCACCGAAGTCGGCGCAGAGACGGCCCGGACCATGGCCGCGGTCAAGGCCAGCACCAACCAGATGGTCGGCGCCATCCAGGTGATCCAGGAGATCGCCAACCAGACCAACCTCCTCTCCCTCAACGCGGCCATCGAGGCGGCCAAGGCGGGCGAGCAGGGCAAGGGCTTCGCCGTGGTGGCCGAGGAGGTCCGCAAGCTGGCGGAGCGGTCCCAGGCCTCCGCCCGGGAAATCGAGCTCCTGATCACCCGCTCCCTGTCGTCCGTGGAGGGAGGCGAGCGCAGCGTCGATGCGGTGGTGGCCCAGCTGGAGGGAATCCGCACGCAGGCGCAGAAAACCGCGGAACAGGTGCTCCAGATCGCGCAGGCCAGCACCGAACAGGCCCGGACCGCCGAGGACGTGACCAGGGTCGTCACCCAGGTGGCCGAGGAGAACGCCCGCACGGCTTCCGCCAGTTCGGGGCTGGCCATGACCAGCCAGGAGGTGGCCAGGACCGCCGAAGAGCTGGCGCGGATCGCCGACAGCCTGCGCGTCGACGTCGGCAGGTACAAGGTATAGGCCGGATCCTGGCCGCAGCGTTCCTTCCGCCTGCCGATGCGTGGGAGCATGAGGCATGAAGATCACCATCCTGATGGGCAGCTACCGCGCGGCGGGCAACACCGCCACGCTGCTCCGCCCCTTCGTGGACGAGCTGGAACGGCTCGGGGCCGAGGTCGAGTGCCTTCCCGTGGCACGGATGAGGATCGAGCCGTGCACCGCCTGCTGGCAGTGCCAGGACCGCTTCGACGAGCCCGGGTGCCCGAAGGCCGACGACATGGGGGACATCTTCGCGTCCGTGCTCTCCTGCGACGGCCTCGTCTTCGCCACGCCGGTGTATTCCTGGTACTGCACGCCGGCCCTGAAGGCCGTCATGGACCGGCTCGTCTACGGCATGAACAAGTACTACGGCGAAACCCAGGGCCCCTGCCTCTGGGAAGGGAAGGCGCTCGCGCTGGTCACCACCTGCGGCTACGACATCGAGCACGGGGCCGGGGTTCTCGAGGAGGGGATCCGGCGCTACGCCGCCCATTCCAGGCTGCGCTATCTGGGAAAGCTGGCCGTGAGGGACGTCGACGGCATCGGCGACTTCACCAGCGGGGCGGTGGTGGGCCAGGCGAGGGCCTTCGCGGGGACGGTCTTCCGGGCGTCAGGGACAGGACCGGTCGCGGGATAGGGGCCGACCGACCCTTCCCTACTGGAGGTGTACCAGCGCCAGGCTGATCTTCTCGGAGACCTTCTGGATGTTCCCGTTCATGGTCTCGATCTCGTGGGTCATCTTGCGGACCGCCTCCACGGACTTGGACATGTGCTCCGCGACCACCATGAACCCCTTGCCGTGGACGCCGACCTTGGCGGCCTCGATGCTGGCGTTGAGGGCCAGCATCTGGAGGCTGTTCATGATCCGGTTGATCTCGCCCACCACGTCCCGGCTGCCTTCCAGGCTCTGGTTGATCTCCTTCTCGATCAGGTGCAGTTCCGTCGAGACCTGGCTCCGGGTGCGGGTCTGGTCCTCCTCGGTGATGGCCAGGATCGTGCGGGCCACGCCATGATCCACGATCCGGATCCCGGTGCCCTCGACTTCTCGCTGGAGCTGGGCCGATACCTCCGGGAGGCCCACCAGTTCGAACACCGTGTCGACCTTGTTGTTGTGGACGGCCGTGCCGATGTCCACGTAGGAGGGCACCCCCAGTTCCCGGGCGGCCAGCACCGCGGGCGCGTCCTGGCGGGGATCCACCACGAAGACCGGGCGGGCCAGTTCACTTTGCGCCAGGAGGTTGAACAGCCGCAGGCCGGCGTTCCCTCCTCCGACGATCCCGACTGCGTTTTCCGGTTTCTCCTGCTTGACGGCCATATCCTGCCTTTTCATCCATTAACCAAGTCTGTCCCAAGATTACCACGGCCGCCCCGGCTGAGGATCGGAGGCCCTTCGGACCGGGCGTCCCGGCGGGTCAATCCAGTCCGGGAACCGACGATCTGTCCGGCAGCACGGCGTAGAGGATGAGCGGGATCAGGCCCATGACCAGGCCGCTGGCGGCCAGCCACGCGGAGTGCCCCAGGTCCCGGAGGGCCAGGCCGCAGGCGACGAGGTATCCGGTCGTGAAGACCGAGAAGGCAGTCCAGGCGACGGCACGGTAAGCCCAGTATTCCCGGAAGCCGTAGGTCATCGCCAGGAGCATGACCGCCGGGAGGGACAGCACCAGGACGGCGACCGAGAGGAGGAAACGAGGACGGCAGAAGCGGCTTGGGTTCATGATGCGTCCAGGGCCAGGGAGGTGACCGGCGACGCCATGGCGGCGCCGGTCAGAAGAAGGAGGTGGAGGATTGGTTGGGCCTATTCTGCACGATTCCGCCCTTCACGGAAGACATCTTTTCCATCCTCGCCCTTGGATCGTCCCCGCAGGCCGCCGGCTCCCCGCGCCCGGGCGAGGGCCTCCCGCCTGCTACACTGCAAGGTGGGGGAACGCCCCCCGGCCCGGAAGAAGCCGAGACGGCCATGGAAGGCACGGACCGCCGCAGGCTGGCCTTCCCCACCGTTCCCTGTTCCTGGATCAGCCATGAGTCTTCCCGTCTGGATCTTGTTCGTGACCGTGGCCCTCGCGGCCGTCCTCAGCCCCGGCCCCGCCGTCCTCCATGCGATCACGAACAGCATGACCTTCGGGTGGCGCCGGGTGGCCTTCTCCTCCCTCGGCAACATCCTCGGCCTCCTCGTCCTCTCCAGCCTGGCGATGGCGGGGATGGGCGCGCTCCTCAAGACCTCCGCCCTGCTCTTCACCCTCCTCAAGCTGCTGGGAGCCGGCTACCTGATCCATCTTGGGTTCAGGCAGTGGCGCTCCGGGGCCAGCCTCTTCAGCCAGGCCGAAACCCTGTCCGCGGCCGGTCATTCCAGCAACGGGCGCATCTTCCGCAAGGGGCTGATGGTCGCCTTGACCAACCCCAAGGCCATTCTGTTCTTCAGTGCGCTGTTCCCCCAGTTCATCCGGCCCGACCGGGTCCTGGCGCCCCAGTTCCTGATCCTGACGACCACCTTCATGTTCCTCTCGTTCTCGGCCTTGATGAGCTACGGCCTGGTCGCCCACACGGCCCGGGCCTGGTTTGCCGACGAGCGTCGCGGCACCTGGTTCAACCGCGCCTCGGGCAGCGTGTTCTTCCTGCTCGGGATTGGCATGTTGCGGATCAAGGCCAACCGGGGATAGGGGAATATTCATGGTTGTTTGCACGAACCTCGCGGGGCCGAGAATTTGAATTGAAAAATTCCGCGCCTGGAGCCATAGTGCACCCTACCCGGGGCAGTCGCGCGGACCCCGGCCATGAAAATCCATAGGAACCAGGCATCTTCCGCGGGCTGTTTCCCGGATGCGACGACCTGCAGGAACGCTTGACCAAGGCTCGATCAGGAGGGAAGGATGAGCACTCAGTCACCCAAACTCGATCACCCCCCCCGCTTCCATGTCGTCGCCGCGGATGGCCGCCCCCTGGGGTGGATCACCCGGCCGACCCAGGCGCTGGCCCAGGAGGACGTGGAAGTCATCTTCCCGAACAGCGGCGTGAGGATCGAGATTCCAACGGAGGCCCAGGACGCCGGGCATTTCTCCTAGCCGTCCTGGTTCGCTCGCGCCTCCAGCGACCCGAAGCCCCTCGCCGCGAGGGGCTTTTCCATGAATGACGGCCCGGGATGCAACCTTCCGGCCCATCCCGGCATCCATAGAACCAGGAGCAACACCCAGCCTCCTGTGGTGATGAAGTGGAGCCCCCCGCCAAGGGGGGCTTTTCTTGCCCCCAGGGACCCCCGGGCCGGCAGAACTCGCGGGCAGCCGGCGGGCACTTTCCAGGATCATCCGGCATCCTTTCCTGTGTCCGGGTCGACCAGACCTCCAACGGCCCGGATGACGGGAAGCCCCTCGCGAGCCGGGGGGCTTTTTTGGGTCACGCTCCGTGAAGGATCGAGGCGATGATCGTCTCCGCCAGGTCCTGCCGACCGGAATCCAGGTTGGCATAATAGAAGTGGACGGACCTGGAAGAGCCTTCCCCGCCCAGCTCGATCAGCCCTTCACTGAAGGCGCCGCCTGCCGTCCTCCCGGGTCCGCAGCGCAGGGCGGGATGCCCATGGATGAGCACCTTGGCCGGTCTTTCCGGGAGGTTCTTCGCCGCCTGCATCGCGGGAAAGGGGCCCTCGTCCCCGAACACCAGGCATAGCAGGAGATTCTCCTGGTCCTGGCCATCGTAGACGAAGACCTTGAGTTCCCCCACGTCGAAATTCTCGGTCGTCACCGTGCAGCGGGCGGGATGGCGGAAAGCCAGGCTGGACTGCGTCCAGACGAGCCAGTCCGGCGGCACCACCCGGGTGGGCTCGGCATGCCGCCGGCAGCCGGGCGACCCCAGGATCGCCGGGATCGCCAATCCGGCCAGCAGGAGCCCCGTGGAACTCCGCCTCGGGATCACCGGGACTCCGGGCCGGTCGTGGTGCGTGGATGGAAAGCTTGCGGGTTCATTCAGTAGGGCAGGAACGAGGAAACGGCGCCTGGGCTCCGGACGTGACTCGACCAGTCTACCTGACTTCTCCCGGGCACCCCGTCCCGCCGGCCCGGAAGTGACGCGCGACCAGGACCGGGCCTCCCGCAGACCCGGAACGATCCCAGCAGGGACCGGAACTGTTGTGCAGTTCATATTTATCGATCATGCGGCGGGCCGATCATCTCCAGAATGACCCCATCCCTTCCGAAATCCGATTCAGATATTCCATTCGTAATGGTATTTTTTATCAAGATCGAGGAATTTCATGGTCTTCGCCCCTCAGGAAGTCCGCGGACTCCGCCACGCCATTTCCCCCGACACGGCCCGGAAGATCTTCAAATGCCAGGGGATCTTCCAGTTCCTGAACGAGCGGTGACGACCTGTCACAGGCGGTCCCAGGATCCCGGGGGTCTTCGCACGAGCCCGTCGCAGCGGCTCCAGGAGTCCAGTTCCCTCGATCCAAGTCCGGCGTCATTCGAGATCCAGTGCCCGGAAGGGCGTGAAGCACACTACAGGAGCCATCAAGTGATCATCTGGAACAGCCTCACCATCAAGAAGAAGCTCACCTACTCGATCATCGCCCTGACGATGGTCCTGGGCATGGGATGCGTGGCGATCGCCGGCGTCTTCCTCCGGAGCACCCAGCGGGAGTCCCTGAGGATCAAGGCCTCGAGCCTGGCGAAGGTGCTCGGGGAGTCCGTCGTCGCCGACGTCGTCAACGACGATCTGGGTTCGACGGTCGGGGCGACCGAGAAATCCCTGGCCAGGGTCCAGGGCGACAGCGACGTCAGCCTCGCCTCCGTGGTCACCCTGCAGGGCGGCAAGCGCACCGGCTCGACCGACTACAAGCGCGACGAGAAGGTCAAGATCGATGGCTTCTCCCTGGCCGAGCCCGTGGAGAAGAACAAGGTTTCCTACGAGAGGGGCGGCTACATCATCGAGGCAGTCCCGATCCAGGCTCCCGGCCTGGACGAGAACAAGTCGTTCTACATCCTGGTCGCCATGAACACGAGCCGCGTCAACAGGGAGATCGCCAAGAGCCTCGGCTGGATGTTCTTCCTCGGGATCGGGATGGTCTTCGCCGGACTCGGGGCCTCGATCTACCTGGGCAACACCGTCGTCAAGCCCCTCGAGACCATCCAGCTGCGCATGCGCGACATTTCCGAGGGCGAGGGGGATCTCACGGCCCGCCTGGACGTGAACGGCAAGGACGAGGTCGCCCAGCTGGCCGTCCACTTCAACCAGTTCGTGGAGAACATCCAGGGCATCGTGAACCAGGTGGTCAACATCTCCGGCACGATCGCCTCGGGATCGCTCCAGATGAACGCGGGCATGGGGGAGATGACCGCCACGGCCGATTCCATCGCCCACAGCGCCGAGCAGCAGAAGTCGTCCGTGGGGACGGCCAACGAGAAGGTCGGCATGATCGCCCAGGCCTCCGAGATGGTCTATTCCGAGGTCACTCATGCCCTGCAGGTCTTCGAGCAGGCCCAGGACGCGGCCGCGAAGGGCGGCACCGCCGTGGGCGAGGCCGTGAACGGCATGCAGGCCATCCACGAGAACTCCAAGCAGATCGGCAACATCCTCACCGTCATCACCGAGATCGCCAACCAGACCAACCTGCTCTCCCTGAACGCCGCCATCGAGGCCGCCAAGGCCGGCGAGCACGGCAAGGGCTTCGCGGTGGTGGCGGAGGAGGTCCGGAAGCTCGCGGAGCGTTCCGCCCAGGCGACCAAGGAGATCGCCACGCTCATCCGGACGACCAGCAAGAGCATCGAGGACGGGCGCACGATGGTGGACACGGCAGGGGCCGTGCTCGAGAGCATCCACGAATCCATCGCCGCCAGCGGCGAGCGGATCAAGGCCATCGGCCGCCAGAGCCAGAGGCAGAACCAGGACAGCGCGGCAGTCGTGTCCGTCATGGGCGACCTCTCGGGCATCGCCCAGCAGAACGCCGCCGCCACCGAGGAGATGGCGGCCACCATCCGGGAGACCACCCGCACCGTGGACGACCTGAGCCACGCCGCGGAGAACCTGAACGCCCTGGTGACCCGGTTCAGGGTGTAGGCCTCCCCGGCCCCCGGAACATCCCCGACGGGCGGCCCTCCCCCCCGCCGGGTCCACGGATCCCTCGCGGCCGGCTCCTTCCGCGGGCGTCGCGGGCGGATCCAGCCGAGGCGCGGGTATGATGTCGTAGTCCACCTGCACTGTTCCCGCGCCAGGCCTTGGAACCGAACATGACCCGATCCCGCACTCCCTTCGCCGTCCCCCTTGCCGGGCTCCTCCTCGCCGCGAGCCTGGGCTGCACGCACGCCATCATCTTCCCCAGTCTCGAGGTACCCCTTCCCCCGGTTCCCGATGCGGGCCCCTATCGCGGGCCCGGCGGTCCCTCGATGGAGCCCGACCCTCACCACCACGATCCGCACTACCGGGACCCTCACCACCACGACCCGCATCACCCCGACCCACACCACGGCCCGGGAGATCCACACCACGACAACCCGGGAGGTCCTCCCAGGGAACCCGGCGTCCCCCCCCGGCCGCCGGTCCTCCCTCCGCCGCACCCTTAGGCCGCCGCACCGGCCATGGGTTCGCCCACGCGCAGGAAAGTTCCTTGACAATAGTTTGATGTCAAATAGAATACGTCTCCATGAAGAACGATCACTTCTTCTTCCTGATCGGGAAGCTCCGCGAGCGAAGCCACAGGTTCCTTGCGGAAGAACTGGAGAAGCGGGGCGTGAAGGGGTTGGCCCCGACCCACGGGTCCATCCTCAATGAGCTCCTGAAGAGGGAAGGGATGAGCATGCAGGAGCTGGCGGCGGCCATCGGGCGGGACAAGTCGACGGTCACGGCCCTGGTGGACAAGCTGGAAGAGGCCGGATACGTCCGCCGATCCAAGTCGTCGAGGGACAGTCGAATCACGCGGGTCCACTTGAGGGAATCCGGCAGAGCCTTGGGACCCGTATTCTCGGAAATCTCCGACGCCCTGATCGGGAAAGCCTATCGCGATCTCTCGGAGTGGGAGCAGGCCGCGGTCATCGGCATCCTCGAAAAGATCTCCAACTCCTGGGATTGATTTTTTTAGGTTGATGATTTGATATCAAATTTTTTGGGAGATGGCTCATGCCCACCGATCTTTACCCTGACTACCCCGTGGGAACGTTGCACCCCGAATCCGAAGCGGTCCTCAGGGAGCTCCAGGCTGCCTCCGCGAAGCCCTTGTCCGCCCTGAGTCCCAGGGAGGCCCGAGCCTGCCCCCTTCCGGAAGCGTGGCTCGGCTCGGTGGATCCGGGCGTCCGCATCGGCAACCAGGTCATCCCGGGCCGGAAGGGCCCGATCCCGATCCGGACCTACTCGGCCGGGTCCGCCTCGGCCCAGCCCCTTCTCGTCTTCTTCCACGGGGGCGGTTTCGTGCTCGGCACCCTGGATGAATTCGACGCTTTCTGTGCCGGACTCGCCGGGAAGGGGGCCTGCACCGTGGTCTCCGTGGACTACCGGCTGGCGCCGGAACACCGGTTCCCCGCGGCCCTCGAAGACGCGTGGTCAGCTCTCCTCTGGATCGCCGCCCATGGGGAGGAGCTTGGGGGGGACCCGGAACGAATCGCCGTCGCCGGGGACAGCGCGGGCGGGAACCTCGCGGCCGGACTCTGTCTCCAGGCCCGCGATCAAGGCTTCCCCCGGATCTCCTTCCAGGTGCTCGTGTGCCCCTGGGTGGACCTCTCCGACTCCGCGGAGGCGGCGCCTTCCTTCCGCGCCTTCGGCCAGGGTCTGTGGCTATCCACGGCAAACCTCCGCTGGTACCGCGATCACTATGTGGAGACGCCCGCCCAGGCCGACCACCCCCTCGCCTCGCCCCTCCGGGCGGAGAGCCTCGTGGGATTGCCCCCCGCCCTGGTGCTCACGGCCGAATTCGACGTCCTGGCCGCCCAGGGGAGGGCCTATGCGCTCCGCCTCGAGGAGGCGGGGGTGCCGGTCACCTTCCGGCAGCATCCAGGCATGCTCCACGATTTCCTGGTCATGCCCGGGAAGTTCTCCGAGGCCCGGGCGGCCTTCGGCCAGATCGCCGAAGCGATACACGCCGCGTTCCATGCACCGGGCCCCCGGAAGAGCCCGGAGACTGGACAATACCTGGCGCTTGCCAGGGGCTAGCCTGCGGGCATGCCCGAACCCGGGAGCGGAGCCTGGATGATGATGCTGTGGGTCGTGCCGGCGAAGGAGTCCGACGGGTGCCTTTCGCTGCTCCTGGAGTGGAGGTTCTGTGCCGTCCTGCTCTTCCTCTGGATCCTGGCGTCCGCGGCATGGGACATCCTGAAGGCCCTCGCCCCCCCACCTCCCCCGAGGCTTCGCTACAAAGTCCGGGTGCGCGTCCGTCGAAGGATCGGCGGGCCGAAGGTCGGGGCCCCGTAGGCCAGGGAACGCGCAACAAGCCCCGAAGTGTTTGATTCTTCGGGGCTTTCACTTGGAGGCGCCGGGCGGAATCGAACCGTCGAATGGCAGATTTGCAGTCTGCGGCCTTACCACTTGGCTACGGCGCCATGCTTCATATATACCACGAGCCGCTCGTGGCGGCTCGTGGGATTGGAGCGGGTGATGAGATTTGAACTCACGACTTCGACCTTGGCAAGGTCGCACTCTACCACTGAGTTACACCCGCGTGGAAGACATATGCTATCACGCCTGGCGGTGGCGTCAACACTCAATTTCCGAGGTGCCCCGCGCCGGAAGCCGCGGAGGCGGGAAAGGGCTCGGCCCGGCTGGAGAAGCTGCGCTTCCGGACCGTTTGCGTCATCCTGGGACCATGCTCCTGCAGCTCGAGACGAAACGGGTCGTGCCCTCCCCGGGAACACTGTTCCTGCCCCTGGCTTTCCGGTTCGGCGTCTCCTTCGGGCTGGCGATCCTGCAGCTGGCGCTGCCCGTGGACACGGTCCGCCCGCCGGTCGGCGAGAACCTCTATCTCCTCCTCCTGCTCGTGATGTTCGTGGAATGTCTCTGGGAGATCGGCCGTTCCCTGGTGGAGACGGGCCAGGTCTTCGCGACCCCTTCCCTGCCCTGGATCCGGTTCAACCTCCTCCTCGACGTCCTGCTCATCGTCCTGATGGTGTCCTTCCAGGGCGTGGACCAGGAGCGCTTCGCGACGATCTACATCATCCCGGTGCTGGCCTCCGCCTTCTACCTGAGGATCTCCGGGATCGTCGCCGTCGGTCTCCTGGCGTCCCTTTTCCATACCACCGACGTGCTCCTCTTCACCTACGGGATCCTGCCTCCGTTCGGCCATTCCGGCCCGGACCTGGCGGTGGAGGCCTCGAACCTGGCCATCTCCCTGAGCTTCGCGGCCCTCCAGGTCCTGACGGCCACGGTGGTGGTCATCCCCATCAGGAAGCACCTCGAGATTCTCCGGACCGACCTCCGGCGGTCCGAGGCCACCGTGGACGAGCTGTCGGCCCTCTACCGGAGGGTCTTCGAGTCCATGTTCTCGGGCCTGGTCACCCTCGATCCGGAGAACCGCATCACCTCGGCCAACCCCGCGGCCGAGGCGATCCTGCGGTGCCCGCTGCACCCCGGCATGTCGATCGACAACCTGGGCCTCACGGACCTGGCCCTGAGCGAGACGCTCGCCACCGAGCAGCGCTTCGAACGGAGTTTCGAGACCCCTTCGGGAGAGCGGAGGATCCTGGGAGGGAATGCCGCGCCCATCCGGGACAGCGGGGGGGGGCGGACCGGACACCTGCTCCTGTTCCAGGACTTGACCGACCTCAAGGCGCTCGAGGAGCGCACGAAGCTGAGCGAGCGGCTGGCCACCGTGGGCGAGCTGGCCTCGGAGCTGGCGCACGAGCTGCGGAACCCCGTGGCGTCCATCCTGGGCTGCGTCCAGATCCTCCAGCAAGGGGAACACCCCCAGGCCCTGACGAACCGGATCCACAAGATCCTGCAGCGGGAATCCGAGCGCGTGAGTGCCATCGTCTCGGACTTCCTGGACTTCTCGAGGCCCCGCCCCGTCAAGATCGAGAGCCTGTGGCTCCCGGACCTGATCGAGGAGGTGAAGGCGAGCTGGGAGACCGATCCGAGGAACGAGGGGTTGCGCCTGCGAGTGGACGAGCCTCCGGAGGCCTGGATCCTGGGGGATCCGATCTGCGTCCACCAGGTCTTCACGAACCTGCTGAGCAACGCCCGGAAGGCCCTGGACGGCATCCCGCAGCCCGTCGTCCTCATCCGCTTCCCCAGGCCGGCCAAGTCCATCGCGGTGGACCTCCAGGACAACGGCTGCGGCATGACGCCGGAGCAGCTCCGCAACATCTTCCTGCCCTTCTCGAGCGGCTTCCGCGAAGGGACCGGCCTGGGCATGAGCCTGGTCTTCCAGTTCGTGCAGCGCATGGGCTGGGACATCCACATCGAGAGCCGGGAGAAGGAAGGGACCACGATCCACCTTGTCCTTCCCCCCGGCGCCAGGCCCGGGATCGCCGCGCCCGAGGGATGAATCCCCCGGGAATACCTTGCGGCCTCGGCTGGAAGATGGCACATTGCACTTGTTTTCCCAGCGTTTCCAAGCACAACCCAGGAACCCCCATGAACCGCAAACTCATCCGCCCCGATTTCACCGGCATCAAGGAGAGCCTGGGACGGACCCCGAAGGCCGCCACGACCCAGGAGAGCCCCTCCGCCAACCAGCCCCCCCTGGATCCCGCCACCGGCACGGCCATCAATCCCAACGCCGCCAGCGCCCCCCAGGGCCTCGGAAGCCCCAGGCGGAAGATCGCGCCCCCGGAGCAGACCAACGCCGAGAGCTTCTACTACCTGAAGCAGATGCAGAGCAAGACCCCCATGGTGATCGTCCTCCAGAACGACGAGAAGCTCCGGGGCATCATCGAGTGGTACGACAAGCACTGCCTCAAGATCAACCGGGTCAAGGAGCCCAACCTCCTGGTCCCCAAGCACAACATCAAGTACATCTACAAGCAGGAGGAAGAGCCGAGGATCCGCCGCAGCCGGACCGGGAAGAAGGAGGAAGCCCCGGCGGCGGACGTCGAGATTCCGCTCTATGACTGACCCTGCGCCCCGTCGCCCCCGCCTCGTCATCACGCTCGGCGATCCGTGCGGGATCAGCGCGGAGCTGCTGCTGGGCACCCTGCGGACGCTCTGCAGCTGGGCCTCGATCCTCGTGGTCGGCGCCAAGGCCGCCGTGGATCTCCTGGAAGCGACCCCCGGCCGGAAGCTCCACTGGCGCTGGGAAACGCCTGCTGCCTGGACCCCGGAGATCCCCGGCACGAAGATCCTGGGGCTCCGGACGGGCGATGCGCCTGGTCGCCTGGATCCCCTGGCCCGCGCCGCCTGGATCGATCCCACGCCGGCCGTCACGGCGGCGGACTTGGCCCTCGGAGAGGCCTCCGCGGCCTCGGGCCGGTGCGCCGTGGAAGGCGTGCGCGTCGGCGCCGGCCTGGTCCTGTCGGGACAGGCGGACGCCCTGGTGACGCTGCCTCTCTCCAAGCACGCCGCGCACCTGGCCGGCTTCAACATCCCGGGACACACCGAGTACCTCCAGGAACTGGCGGGCTCCCCGATCACCCGGATGTCCTTCGTGAGCCCGAGCCTCTCCGTGGTGCTCCACACCGTGCACCAGAGCCTCAGGTCCGTGGTGGAAGGACTTTCCGTGGATGGCGTGGCGGAAACCCTGGTGTTCTCCGCGGACCGGTTCATGCGGCTGGCGGGCAAGCCGGGCCTGAGGGTGGCCCTCTGTGCGCTGAATCCCCACGCCGGGGAGAACGGTGCGTTCGGAGACGAGGAGGCCCTGCTCCGCGAGGCCCTGGCGAAGGCCCGGGCGGCCTTCCCGGAGGACGGCTCGGGGAGGCCCTTCGCCCAGGTGGCCTCTCCCTTCGATGCAGGGCCGGCCCCGGCCGGCTGGGAGCTCTTCCCGTCCGCGACGGCCGTTGCCACCCCGGCGGCCCGCCGTTCTCCGGTCTTCTCCGGACCCCACCCCTCCGATACGCTCTTCCAGCGGGCCGTCCGGGGCGAGTTCGACCTCGTGGTCGCGCTCTACCACGACCAGGGGCTCATCCCCATCAAGGTCCTGGAGCCCAGCCGGGCGATCAACCTGACCTTGGGCCTGCCGTTCATCCGGACCTCCCCGGACCACGGCACCGCCTTCGACAAGGCGGGCCGGTGGCAAGCGGACCCGACGAACTTCCTGGAAGCGGCGGCACTGGCCGTCCGCCTCGCGGGCCGCGCGAAGCGCGAGCCGTGGCAGGCCCTCGCCGGCGATGCCCGGTGACCGTTTCCCGGACAGCCGGGATGTTTCCTCGATGCCTGGAGCAGCCATGTCCACTGTTGCCGTGATCCTGCTCGACGCCTTCGGCGGAGGCATGAAGTCGAACCTGCCCGGAGCGCTCCACCCGATCCTGGGCGATCCGGCCCTCCTTTGGACGCTCCGTGCGCTGCCCGGCTCCGTGGCCGAGGCCCTCGTCGTGCACCGCGGCGGCGGCCTGATGGATGAATCCCTCGAGGACTGGCGTCAGCAGGGCCTCCTCCCCTGCCCCTGCGCCGTGGCGGATCCGGAGTCGGTGGTCGCCGAACTGGACCGGCGCGGCGCGCAAAAGGTCCTGGTCCTGTACGGCGGCTCGCCCCTGCTGGAACGGGGGACGCTGGCCGGACTGGCGGATTCGGAGGGAGGGATCCTGGCCATGGACCTCGAGGATCCTGCCGGATACGACGGCGTGGAGCAGCATCCGGACGGCACGCTGAGGGCCGTCCTCGCGGCCGGGGAGACGGGCGGCGGCCGCCGCCGCGTGGATGGAGGGGCCTGTCTCCTGCCGCGGCGCGCCCTCGACGCCGCGCAGAAGGAAGGGGCGTTCCGCCCGGCCGAGGCGGCGGCAGCCCTGGCCGGGCGGATGCCCGTCGCCGTGACCCTCTGCGATCCCGCGGAACTGCTGGCGCTGCGTTCGCGGCGGGACCAGGCCGTCCTCCAGGCCCTCGCCAGGAACCGGATCAACGACCGCTGGCTGGATGAAGGCGCGACCCTGCTGGATCCCGATACCACCCTGGTGGGTCCCCGGGTCCAGTTGGCCAGGGACGTGGTGCTGGAGCCCGGTGTCCGCCTCGAGGGCGGCACCACGGTCGGGGAGGGAGCCAGGATCGGGCAGGGCACCGTGATCCGCGACAGCCGCATCGGTCCGGGGGCGGAGATCCGGCCCTACTGCGTCATCCAGCGGTCCGAGGTGGGCGCGGGCGCCCAGGTCGGCCCCTTCGCCCATCTCCGGGAGGGGTCCGTGCTGGAAGCCCAGGTCCACGTGGGGAACTTCGTCGAGACGAAGAAGGCCACCCTGCGCGCCGGGGCCAAGGCGAACCACTTGAGCTACCTCGGAGACGCCGAGATCGGCGAGCGCACCAACATCGGCGCCGGGTTCATCAGCTGCAACTACGACGGCTTCAGCAAGCACCGGACCACGATCGGAAAGGATGCCTTCGTGGGCTCGGACTGCCAGTGCGTGGCGCCCGTGACGGTCGGGGACCGGGCCATCCTCGGAGCCGGGAGCACCATCACGAAGGATGTCCCGGACGGGGCCATCGCCTTGTCGAGGGCTCCGCAGGTCGTGAAGGAGGCCGCGGCCCACCGGCTCCGGGAGAAACTGCGAGCCAGGCACGGCAAGGGCTAGGTAGAGTATAAAAAGATGTTGTCCCGCCCCCACTCACGTTCCCTTCGACCTTTCCCCAGACCTACATGCTGACCCACCTGTTCGACCGACTCGGCACCCGCGTTCTCAAGGCCTTCTCCGAGGCCGGGGATTTCGCCGTGCTCTCGGGCCGCACGTTCATCGCCGTGTTCAAGCGGCCCTTCGACTCGGCGAACCTCATGCGCCAGTTCCTGGCCGTGGGCGTGAACTCGATCCCGGTGATCACGCTCACCTCCCTGGCGATCAGCATGGTGTTCGCGGTGCAGCTCTCCTACGGGTTCAGGCAGTTCCAGGCGGAGGGGCTGGCCTCCCAGGTGCAGGGCCTCGCGATCGTCCGGGAGCTGGCTCCCGTGATCACGGGCCTCATGATGGCGGGACGGGTGGGCTCGGCCATGGCCGCGGAGCTCGGCACCATGCAGGTCACCGAGCAGATCGACGCCCTGGAGTGCCTGGCCACCGATCCCATCCACTACCTCTTCGTCCCGCGCCTGCTCGCCGCCATGGTCATGCTGCCGCTTCTCACGGGGTTCTCCGTCTACGTCGGGTTCTGGGGCGGCTACGCCCTGCTCGTCGGCGTGACCGGACAGAGCGCTTCCGTCTACTCCAGCGAGTTCTACAAGCTGCTGGCGTTCCGGGACGTCCGCATCGCCCTCACCAAGGCCCTGGTCTTCGGCGTCATCATCGCCCTCGTGGGCTGCTGGCGCGGCTACCGGACCCGCGGCGGCGCGGAGGGCGTGGGCAACGCCCCCACGAGCAGCGTGGTGACGAGCAGCCTGTGGATCCTCATCTCGGACTTCTTCCTCACGAAGCTGCTGCTCGTCTGAGGTGCCCTTGGAACCCGTCATCGAAGCCGTCCACCTGTCCAAGGCCTTCGGGCCGAAAGTGGTCCTGTCCGACGTGAACTTCTCGGTCCAGGAGGGCGAGAGCCTGGCTGTCATGGGGGGCTCGGGCTCGGGCAAGACGGTGCTGCTCCGCACCATCATGGGCCTGCTCACGCCCGATTCGGGGCACGTCGCCGTCGAGGGCAACGTCATCCAGGCCCTGGACCGCCAGACCCTCTTCGAGGTGCGCAAGAAGATCGGGATGTGCTTCCAGATGGCGGCCCTGTTCGACTCCATGTCGGTGGAGGAGAACATCGGGTTCGCGCTCACGCGCCATACGGACATGTCCAAGGCGGAGATCGCGGAGCGCGTGGACGAGTGCCTGACGCTGGTGGGCCTCCGGAACTGCCAGAAGCTGCGTCCGGCCGAACTCTCGGGCGGCATGAAGCGCAGGGTCGGATTCGCCCGGGCCATCGCCCTGAAGCCCCAGATCCTGCTCTTCGACGAGCCGACGACGGGGCTCGACCCGGTCATGACGGACGTCATCGGGCGGGTGATCCTGGACCTGAAGCACCAGCTCGGCGTCACGACGATCACCATCACCCACGACCTCAAGAGCGCCTTCGAGATCGCGGACCGCATCGCCCTGCTGTTCCGGGGCGAGATCATCGCCTGCCAGCCTCCCGCGGAATTCAAGGCCAACCCGAATCCGGTCATCCAGCAGTTCCTCAGGGGCGACGCGGAAGGCCCCTTCCTGACCGACCCTCCGCCCCCGAAACGGTCCACGAACAGCGTCTCGCACCAGGCCCTGGTGCCCTGACTCAGGAACGCAGCCATGAAGCTCGAAACGAAAGTCGGCATCTTCTTTTTCGCGGCCATCGCCATCCTCGGCCTGCTGATCATCCGCACGGAGAAGATGGTCGTCTTCGGGAAGAAGAACACCAACCAGTACGCCATGGACTTCGAGCAGGTGGCGGGGCTCTCCGTGCAGAGCCAGGTGCGCGTGGCAGGCGTCAAGGTCGGGACCGTCGACGAGATCAGGCTCGAGGGCGGCAAGGCGCGCGTGATCATCGGCCTGCCCACGGACGTCCCGGTCTACGCGGACGCTTCGGTCCAGCTCAGCTCCCTGGGCATCCTGGGCGAGAAGTACGTCGACCTCAACCAGGGGAAGCCGGCCGCGGGCCTGATGGCGAAAAACGGCGTCATTCCAAGCCGCCAGGGCCCCAGCCTCGACGACCTCATGGAGACCCTGGCGTCCATCGGCAAGGACGTCAAGGGCATCACGGGCGCCCTGAACGAGTCCATCGGGGGCGAGGAGGGGCAGCAGAAGCTCGACGAGATCGTGGACAACATCCGGGTGCTCACCGGGGAGTTCCGGAGCATGGCCCAGGAGAACCACGGCGCCATCAACGCCACCATGGCCAACGCCCAGGCGATCAGCGCGGAGCTCCGGGAGCGCCTGCCGAGGATGGCCCAGCAGTTCGAGAACCTCGCCCGGAACCTGAACGAGATGGTGGCCGACGGCAGGCCCGAGATGAAGGGCATGATGTCGGACGTCCGCAAGCTGGCCCAGAACTTCCAGTCGACCTCCGAGAACCTCCGGCTCATCACGGACAAGATCAACCGGGGCGAGGGCACGATCGGCAAGCTGCTCAACGACGAGGCCACGGTGAAGAAGATCAACCAGGCCGTGGACAACGTGAACGAGATGATGGGCGGCCTCAAGGCCATGGAACTGCGCCTGGACATGAGCGCCGCGCGGTGGTCGAAGCGGGGGGACGGCCAGAGCGGCCTTTCCATCGAGCTGGCGCCTCAGAAGGACTACTGGTATACCCTCGGCGTCAATGCCACGCCCGACGGCAAGATCAAGGAGACCACCACCACGACGAGCACGACCCCGGGCACGCCGGTCACCGTGAAGAAGGTCGAGACGGACAAGTCCTTCACCGTTTCCGCCGAGTTCGCCAAGCGCCTGGGCGACCATGTCGTCGTCTCCGGCGGCATCGTGGAGAGCAAGGGCGGCGCGGGCGTGGAGTACCGGGCCCTCGACGACCGCCTCCGGGTGGGCGCGCTGGCCTACGACTTCTCCAAGCGGGAGGGCAAGCAGAACCCGCGCTACCGACTGACCACCAGCTACGAGATCTGGCGGGGCATGTATGCCCAGGCGGGCGTGCAGGACATCGCCAACCCCGAGCTGCGGACCTTCTTCGTGGGCGGCGGCATCCGCTGGAAGGACGAGGACATGAAGAAGCTCCTGGGCCTCGCCGGGAGCGCCGTGAAGTAGCCATGGACGCGGAAGGCCTGCTCCCCGAGAAGATCGGCCCGTTCCTCCTGGTGCGGGCAGGCATTCCGGCCGTCCTGGGTTGCGCGGGCCTCCTGGCGGCCCTGGCCGAGCCCTCGGGGCGGGGCTGGTACCTCCTGGGCTCCATGGCCTGCGTCGCGGAACTGTGGACCGCTTTCCAGCCCGGATCGGACTTCCTGCGGTCCCGCCGCGCCTGGATGAGGCGGGAAGGCGCATGGGTCCGGGCCTTCCGGCCCCTGGCCCGGCTGCTGGGGAGGGAGGAGGCATGGCTCCTCTCGTTCTGCCACTGGAACAACCGCAAGGTCAGGCAGCACTTCGAAGCCCACCGGGCGAGGAAGGCGCTGGTGCTCCTCCCCCACTGCATCCAGGCGGCCCAGTGCAAGGCGCCGGTCTGCGAAGGGCTCGGGAACTGCTTCGCCTGCGGGCAGTGCCCGGTGGGCGACGTGCGTCCGGACATGATCGCGGGGAAATGGGACTGCCGGCTCTTCACCCGCAGCCACAAGGCCTACCGCGAGGCGCGCGCCTGCGAGCCCGACCTGGTCGTGGCCGTGACCTGCGCGGACCGCCTCTTCAAGGGGCTCACCAGGATGCCCGAGGTTCCGTGCTACGTGATCCCCCTCCAGCTGCCCCACGGCATGTGCGTGGACACCACGTTCAGCGTGCCGGGCCTGGCCGCGGCCATGGAACGGCTGGTCGAGAAGCGGCAGGAAGGCAACGTGCGGCCCCTCCAGGTGGGAGCAGGGGCCTGAGCTTTCACGGTTTCCGGGGCGCGAGGAGACGGTCGGCCGCGTCCCGCAGGGTCGCGACGATGCCTTCCAGGCCGGCCTCCCCCTCGAGCGAGGCCAGGGGCGCGCCCTCGTTGTAGCCTGTCTCCACCAGCAGGGCGGTCATCCCCGCCGCCTGGGCCGCCCGCAGGTCGTTGGCGGAGTCCCCGATCATGAGCGCCTCGGAGGGCCGGCATCCGAGGCGCCGGCAGGCCTCGAGGAGGGGCGCGGGATCCGGCTTCAGGGCCTTCACGTCGTCGCCGGTGACGACCTGCGCGAACCATCCCGACAGGCCCAGCCGCTCCAGGAGCGGCAGCGTGAACTCCCTGGGCTTGTTCGTGACGCAGGCCAGCTTCAGCCCGGCTCCGGCCAAGGCCCGGAGCCCGTCCCGGACGCCCTCGAAGACGGCCGTCTCCCTGCCGTTGACCTCGTGGTAGTGGCGGTTGAAGCTCTCGCGGCCCTTCAGGAACGTCCTCTCGTCCACGCGTCCGTCGAGGTCGTCCGAGAGGGTGCGATGGATCAGGATCCCCGTGCCCTTGCCGACATAGCGGCCGATCCGTCTCACGGGGAGCGGGGGGAGGCCGAAGTCCCGGCGCATGCGGTTGGCGGCCGCGGCCAGGTCCGGAACGGTGTCCATGAGCGTCCCGTCCAGGTCGATGAGGATCGTGAGAGGCGGCACCATCACTCCAGCTTAGCGCACGCCGCCATCTTCGCGTGCGAAGGGCCCCGGCTTCCTGGCAGACTTGAAGGGTCATGTCGCCTCTGTCCTTCCCAGTCCGCAGGGCCTTCCGGCGCCTCCTCGGCGAGGAACTCCTGGCCTACCTGCTGCACCTGCGCCCCATGGAATGGCCCATCATGACGGCCCACTTCCTGCTCGGCACCCTCGTCGCCGCGGGTTTTCGAGCCCCGTGGATGGCCGTCCTCGCGGGCTGGTTCGTCTTCGTGGTCCTGATGAACGGCGGCACGCTGGCCGTCAACAGCGCCTTCGACAAGGACGAAGGCGACATCGGCTATCTCCGCCAGCCGCCCAGGCCCCCCAGGCACCTGCTCCAGTTCTCCCTGCTCCTGCTCGCCGCGGCCCTGGCTTTGGGCTTCCTGCTCCCCCCCGTCTTCGCGTGGAGCAACGCGGCCTGCGTGGTGATGGCCCTGCTCTACTCGGTGCCCCCCCTCCGCCTGAAGGCCCGGGCCGGATGGGACCTCGCGATCAACTGTGCCGGGTTCGGGCTCCTCACCCCCCTCGCGGGCTGGGGGTTGACGGGGCGGCCGCTCACCGCGGGGTTCCTGCGCGTGGCGATCGGATTCGCCTTCCTCTTCGGGGCCTTCTACCCCATGACGCAGATCTACCAGATCGAGGAGGACCGGGCCCGGGGGGACCGCACCCTCGTCATCAGGCTGGGAGAGGCCTGGAGCCTGAGGCTGGCGGTGGGCCTCGTCGTCGCCGCTCATTTCTGCTTCAGCTCTGGCCTGCTGCGGTCCGGACGCGACCCCTTCCCCATCCTCCTCTCCCTCGTGGCCTGGCTGGGCATCGCCCTCCCCTGGCTGCGGAACTGGAGAGCCTGGTCTCCCAGGCAGCACGAAGCCGGCATGTACCGCGCCCTGGCCGCCTGGGCCGTGACGGATCTCCTTCTCCTGGCCATGCTCTGGCCCAAGTGAATTCGACATGCTGACCCCTTCCGTCGCCCCTCCCTTCCCCCTCGCCTGGGGCTTCTCCACCAAGCAGGACGCGCCTCCGCCCCCGTCGCTGCGGAAGCTCCGCCAGGTGCACGGCACGAGGATCCACGAGGCCGCGGAGGGCCTGGTCGACGGGGACGGGCTCTGGACGATGAAGCGCCGCTACCGGATCGGCGTTCGCACGGCGGACTGCGTGCCGGTGCTCCTGGCGGGCCCCGTCCAGGGCGCCCCCTGGGTGGCCGCCCTCCACGCCGGCTGGCGCAGCGCCGTGGGCGGGAAGGGCACGGGGGACACGCCCGGCATCCTGAGGGTCTGCGTGGAGCTGTTCAGGAAGATGGGCGGAGATCCAGGAGAACTGGCCTGGGCGCTGGGTCCCTCCATCCAGAAGTGCCATTTCGAAGTGGGCGAGGAGGTCATCGAGGCCGCGGCCAAGGATCCGGCCTGGAACGGAACCCTGCGGACCCTGGGCACGAGGGGGCGTCCCCACCTGGACCTCCAGGGATTCCTGCGCTGCCAGGCGATGGACCTGGGCCTGGCCCCGGCCAGGGAAGGCTCGGTCAACCTCTGCACCGTGTGCGAGCCCGAGCGGCTCTGGTCCTACCGGCGGAACGACTGGGCCGACCACCACTGGGGGTGGATCGAGATCCTCTGAGTCCGGAAACGGAGCCAGCAACCGCGAATGCGCGCTCGCGCGAATGGAAAGCCGGGACCTCGAGACGGATCCGCGTTCATTTTCGCGTCCGTTCGCGCATTTCGCGGTTCCTTCTCATGCTTGCGACATCGGCCTTCAGCGTCCTGGCCGGCCTCACCTCAGCGGGATGGAGACGTGCAGGAGGGTGCCGTCGCCTTCGTTCCGGAGCTCGATCCCGCCGCCGTAGGTGGCCAGGATCTGCTTGCAGAGGGCCAGGTCCGCTCCCGGGGCGCGGACCCCGATGACCAGCTGCTGATGGAGCCCCGAGAAGGGCTCGAAGGCCCCGTCCAGTTCCGAAGGCGGGATCGGGCCGCCCTCGTCGGCCATCTCGACATGGAAGGCGCCGCCTTCCTCCCAGGCCCGGATCCCCAGGACCGGCGAGGGGGTCGGTCCGCCCAGGGCGTGCTGGACCAGGGTCGAGAGCACCTTGGCGAAGTCGCTGTAGACGCCGAAGAGCATGGACCGACGGCACTGCAGGTCGACGGCGACCGCCACCTCGCCGGGAACGGCGTCTTCCGTCTTCAGCAGGTCGATCTCCTGCAGGAGGAGGTCGCCGAGATCGATCCATTCGGGCGAGGCGCCTTCCTTCCCGACCCGTCGGAGCAGGGCCTTCAGCAGCCCGTCGACCTTGGCGACGGCCTGCTGGATCTCGCTCACGGACTGGACCATCTCCCCGGCCTCGTCGAGGTCGCTCCGCCGCCGGATGGCGCTCTCCAGGGCCCGGCCCTGCAGGTGAAGGCTGCGCACGGGCGCCTCCAGGCGCTGGGAGATCTTGCAGAAGAGCTCCTCCAGGAGCACCTGCCGGTCCTGTCGGCTCAGGTCGGCCTTCGCCTTGTGCAGGTCCTGGTAGGCGGATTCGAGGCGCTCGTAGCTGGAGGCCAGGGCCCGGGAACTCTCGCCGAGGTCCTCGATCAGCTCGGCGTTCTCGAGGGTCACCTGGGCCAGGCTGGCATGGAGGGAGATCATCTCCAGCTCCACGGCCTGGAACGGCTCGGACTCCTCGCGCTCGAAGGCCCAGAAGCCCCAGATCTCTCCGTCGCTCTTGCGGTCCTTGAGCAGCAGCAGGCTGCCGTCCTTGCCGGGCGTCCAGATCCCCAGCTGGAGTCCTTCCTCCCATATCCTGGACGCGCGCAGCTTGGCGCCGCGGAGGATCGCGCCCGGCTGAAGCTGTCTGGCCCGGCCCAGGAATCCATGGTTCTTGGCCAGGATGGGGGCATCCTCGAAGGTCTCGCCGTTCCAGCGCAGGCCTTCCCAGTAGCCCTCGCTGGCGTGCCTCCGGTAGGCCCACAGTCCCCGGGCGTGGACTTCGATGCGCAGCTGCTCGAGGATGCGCCGCAGGAGGGTTTTCGGATCCCGTTCCACCAGGATGCCCTGGGCCAGGGCGAACAGCCGCGAAAGGCTCCGGTTCCTGATCTCCAGGGCGCCCTGGGTCTCCAGCAGCTTCCGGTTGGCGTTCTGGGACTCCTTGAGCCGCGACTCCAGGTGCTCGAGCACTCGCACGTTGAGCAGCCGCAGGGCCGGCCCTTCCCGGGCCTTCTCGATCTGCTCCCGGTGCCCCCCCAGGTAGATCTCCACCTGCCTGACGAAGGTGAACGGGTCGATGGGCTTCGGGATGAAGCCGTCGCAGCCCGCCACCAGCGCCGTCTCGCGGTCGCTCTTCAGGGTCCTCGCCGTCAGCGCCACGAGGGGGATGCAGGCAAGCTCCGGGTGCTGCCTGAACTTGTAGGCGATCTCCAGGCCGGAGAGGCCCGGCAGGTTGATGTCGAGGAGCACCAGGTCGGGCTTGAGGTCCAGGGCCATGTCGAAGCCCTTGAGGCCATCCTCCGCCCAGTGCATGTCATAGCCGGCCTGGCCGAGCAGCCGCTTCACCAGCCGCCAGTTCACGGGGTTGTCCTCGATGCAGAGGATCCTGAGGGGCGGGGCGGCCATCAGGCCTCCCCTCCGGCACGCCTGCGGCCAGTCCGTCCGCCCGACCTGCCCCTCTCCTGGTGAGTCATTTCGACACTCGCGCGCGCGATCACGATCCGCAGTATCCCATCCCCCCGGGTTCCAGGCACGGGAACTTCCCGGTTTCCCGCCGGGGAGGCGCCGCAGTGAAAGCGAAGGCGGGACACTAGCGCTGGAAGAAATGGAAGCGCGCCGCGCCGTAGGTCCGGGACTCCTGGAAGGCAAGTCCGGGGACGGCAGGCAGGTCGACCCGGCGGTCCGTCTCCCAGACCAGGATGCCGCCCGGGAGCAGGCACTCCGCGAAGCCGGGGGCGAGCGCGGGCCACAGGGCCGGCGAGAGGTCGTAGGGGGGGTCCACGAAGACGACCGCCTGCCCGGGGAAGGCCCCGGGGCGCAGCCTGGCGGCGTCCCGCTTCACCACCCGCACGCCGGTCCCGCGAGCGTTGGCCTCGACCAGCTTGAGCGCGGCGGGCGCCTTCTCGACGCAGACGACCGGCTCGTAGCCGCGGGACCAGGCCTCCATGGCCACGGCCCCCGTCCCGGCGAAGAGATCCAGGAAGGCCCCGGAAGGCCACCGCTGCAGGATCGAGAACAGGGCCTCGCGCGCCATGTCCGAGGTGGGGCGGATGCTCCGGTCCCCGGGCTCGGGCCCGTGGAGACCGCGACCTCTGAGGGTTCCGGCAATGATCCGCATGGGCGGCGGCGACCCGTCAGACGGCCCAGCGCATCAGGAGGCCTCCCCAGGTGAACCCGGCGCCGAAGGCGGCGAGGACGAGCAGGTCGCCCTTCTCGATCCGGCCCGCGGCCAGGGACTGGTGCAGGGCCGTGGGGATGGTCGCGGAGGTGGTGTTGGCATATTCCACGATGTTGCAGGCCATCTTCTCGCGGGGCAGCTCCAGGCGCTTGAGGGCCGCGTCCATGATGCGGACGTTGGCCTGGTGGGGAATGAAGAGCTTCAGGTCCCGGGGATCGACCTGGTTGCGGTCGAGCATCAGGCGGCTGACCTCGGCCATCTCGCGCACGGCCCGGCGGTAGACCTCCTGCCCCTGCTGCTGGACGAAGTGCTCCCTGGCGTCGATGGTGGCGTGGGAGGCCGGCTTGAGGGACCCTCCGGCGGGCATGCACAGGAAGGGCGCCCCCGTGCCGTCGACCTGCTGCTCGAAATCCAGGATCCCGAACCCTTCCTCCACGGCCTCCACGATGACCGCGCCCGCGCCGTCCCCGAACAGCACGGCCGTGTTGCGGTCGGTCTTGTCGAAGATGGAGGTCATGACGTCGCAGCCGACCACCGCGACGCGCTGGACCCCGCCCGAAGCGACCATGCTCGCCGCGGTGGTCAGTCCGAAGAGCCAGCTGGAGCAGGCAGCGTTGAGATCGAAGCCGAAGGCCCTGCCGGCCCCCACCTTCGTCTGGATCAGGGCGGCCGTGCAGGGGAACATCATGTCCGGCGTCACCGTGGAGGCGATGATGGCATCGAGGTCGTTCGCGGAGATCCCGCGCCGCTCGAGCGCCATCTGCAGCGCCTGCGCGCCGAGGTCCGAGGAGGCCACGCCGGGCTCCACCCAGCGCCGGCGCTTGATGCCCGTCCGGGAGGTGATCCATTCATCGCTGGTATCCATCATCTTGGCGAGATCCTCGTTCGTGACGATGCGATCCGGATAGAATTCGCCGGTGGCGGTGATACCGACGGATTTGGCAAGACGACGGGCCAAGAGAACCTCCAAGGTCGAAACCGGCATACAAACCCCTGATTGTGCCCGCAACGGGGGGACTTTTCCATCCCAACCCCCAGGATCCGCCCGGCCGCTAGAATGAGGGCGGATCGACGGCGCCGCCCCGGGATCCCTCCACCAGAAAGGCCGCCCGTGAAAACCATCGCCGTGCTTCCCTCCCGCTTCGCCGCCAGCCGGTTCCCGGGCAAGCCCCTGGCCCTGATCGCGGGAAAGCCCATGATCCAGCGGGTCTGGGAGGCCGCCCGATCGGCCCGGGGGGTGGACGATGTGGTGGTGGCCACCGACGACGAGCGGATCCGTCGCGCGGTCAGCGGTTTCGGGGGCCGGGTGGTCATGACGGACCCGGGGCTGAACTCCGGCACGGACCGGGTGGCGGCCGCCCTCGACAGCCTGGGCGAGCCCTTCGACGTGGTGCTCAACCTGCAAGGGGACGAGCCGGCCATGCACCCCGAGACGATCGCCGCGGTGGTGGAGCTCATGGCCGAGGATCCGACCCTGCCCATGGGCACTGCCGCCTGCGCCTTCGCCAGCGCCGACGAGCTCTTCAACCCCAACGCGGTGAAGGTGGTCACCGACGACCGGAAGCGGGCCCTCTACTTCAGCCGCAGCCCCATCCCCTACCTGCGCAACTCGAAGGTCTTCGAGTGCGACTTCCGGCCCTGGCTGGAACCGGATCAGCTGAGGCACTACAAGCGCCACCTGGGCCTCTACGCCTTCCGCGCCGAGGCGCTGCGGGCCTTCACGCAGCTCCCTCCCCATCCCCTCGAGCGGATCGAGATGCTGGAGCAGCTGCGCGCTCTGGCCGCGGGCATCGCCATCGGCGTGGCGGAGACCCCCCACATCAGCCTGGGCGTCGACACGCCTTCGGAGATCCCGGCGGTGGAGGCGCTCCTCCGCGCCAGGGGATGCCTCTGAAGCCTATTTCCCGATCACGTTGATCCGGCCGTTGTTCTCCAGGATCGCCACGCGCACCTCGGAAAGCTCCGAGATCCCGGCCTGGCGGACCGCGGACATGAGTTCGTGCCGGGAGATCCGCTCCCTGGAGATGATCTCCTCGTCCACCACGCCGTTGTGCACCAGGATCTGGGGCTTGCCCTGGATGAAGAGCGCCAGCCTCTTGCTGCGGAAGCTGAGATAGTCCATCAGCGTGTTCAGGCAGAACAGGGTCATGACGAGGATCATTCCCGCGGTTACGGAGTTGTCTCCCCCGTTCATGCTGTTCTGCACCGCGTTGGAGAGCACGAGGAGGAGCACCAGGTCGAAGGGAGACAGCTGTCCGACCTGGCGCTTCCCCGTCAGGCGGAGCACCAGAAGGAGGAATCCGTACACCAGGACGGCCCGCAGGCTGAACTCCCACCAGGGCTGTGCCGTCCTCCAGAGACTCGCGCCCACCGGAACCGCGGCCTGCGCCAGGAGCGCGAGAGGCATCTCACACCTCCCGTAGCCAGGCCTTCACGAGAGCTTCGAACCGATCCCCCCGCTCCTCGAAGTTGTTGAACTGGTCGAAGCTGGCGCAGGCGGGCGAGAGGAGCACCTGGTCGCCCCGCTGGGCGATGCGGAGCGCCGCGCGCACGGCCTCGTCGAAGGGCTGGAGGGTCGTGTGGGGCAGATCGCCCAGTTCCGCCTCCAGCTTCGGGATGGCTTCCCCGAGGAAGACCAGGCGGCGCAGCTTCCCCTCCAGGAACCGGCGCAGGGGCTCGTAGGGGCTGCCCTTGTCCTGCCCGCCGAGCAGCAGGACAAGGGGACCCGGCAGCGCCTTGATGGCCGTCAGGGTGGCGTCGACGTTGGTTCCCTTGGAGTCGTTGTAGACCTTGACGCCCTCCTTCTCCCCGCAGAGCACCATGCGGTGGGCCAGGCCCGGATAGGTGCGCAGCCCTTCGCGGATCGCTTCCGGGCCAGCTCCTCCGTGGCGCGCCAGCACCGACGCGGCCAGGGCGTTCTCCACGTTGTGGTCCCCGGGGATCCGCAGCTCGCTCCGGTGGAGCAGGGCCTCGGTCGTGCCGAATCCGTCGACCAGCCAGAGCCTGCCTTCGGGATCGCACCAGGCTCCGGGTCCCTTGGGGGCGCCCCACCCGAAGCGGCAGGACCGGCCGTGCCCGGGCGCGAAGGCGTCGAAGGTGGGATCGGCGGCCGGGGTGAGCCTCACGTCCCCGGCGGTCTGCCGTTCGAAGATGCGCAGCTTGGCGTCGAGGTAGGACTCCATGGTGCCGTGCCGGGCGAGGTGGTCGGGCGTCAGGTTCAGGATCGCGGCCCCCTCGGCGTGGAAGTCCCGGATGGTCTCGAGCTGGTAGCTGGAGCACTCGAGGGCATAGCGAGTCTCCCTCCCCATCCCCTCCATGGCGGCCATGAGCGGCGTCCCGAGGTTCCCGCAGGCCACCGCCGGAAGGCCCGCCGACTTCAGGAGATGGGCCAGGAGGTCCGTCGTCGTGCTCTTGCCGTTGGTCCCGGTGACGGCCAGGATCCTCGAGCCGTCCGCCCTCCGGCGAAGGATCCGGTGGGCCAGCTCGAGCTCGCCGACGACGGAAATGCCCCGGCGAAGGGCTTCCTGGAGGAAGGGGATGTTCGGCGGGACGCCTGGGCTGAGCACGATCTCCCGGCAGTCGTCCAGGAGGGACAGAGGATGGGCGCCCCATATCCCGGGGATGTCCAGGTCGGACATCTGCTGGAGGATCGAAGGATCCGGCTCCGTCCGCTTGTCGGAGACGATGACTTCGATCCCGGATCGCGATAGATTCGAGGCGACAGCCAATCCTGAACGGCCAGCTCCGATCACGATGACGCGCGACATGACCCCCCCATGATCCCCCAGTCTACCCAACCCCGACGCGATCACGCGCCGAAGTGGGGCTGGATGGATCCTCGCCCCCCCCGGACCCGATGAAAGAAGACATTCTCCAGAGCGTGCTGAGCGGCCGGCGACGGGCGGTGACCTGCGTCCAGTCGATCATGGACCTGAGGACGGGCGAGCTGGTGGCCAAGGAGATCCTCACCCGCTTCGAGGACCAGTACGGGCAGATGCAGAGCGTGGGCAGCCTCCTGGAGGACGCGAGCCTGCCTCCGGAGTCCAGGGCCGACCTCGACCTCCTGTGCGTGGGATCGGTGTTCGAGGCCCTGGCCGAGAACCCCGTCACGGACCACCTGCTCTTCGTCAACCTGCACCCCCAGACCCTGGAATCTCCCGAATTCTGGAACCGGATCCAGCCGTGGCTCTGGGACCTCCCCATCCCCCCGCACCGCATCGTCCTGGAGATCACGGAGGCCTTCACTACCCACGACCTGGAGAAGCTGCAGAGCTTCGCCCGGAGCCTGCGCAACATGGAGCTCCGGATCGCGGTGGACGACCTCGGCTCCGGCGCCGCCTCCCTGTCGCACATGGCCCAGCTCGCCCCGGACTTCATCAAGGTGGACCGATCCCTGGTGCACCAGGCCCACCGCCGCCCCTACCAGGCCGCCCTCCTGAATGCCCTGGCCGTCTTCGCGGAGCGCATGGGCACGGGCTACATCGCCGAGGGCATCGAGACCTTCGAGGAACTGCAGGCCGTCATCGACGCGGACGTGCCCTGGGGCCAGGGCTTCATCTTCGGGGAACCGGTCCCCCTGAAGCTGCTTTCCGATGGTTCGGCCAGGAGCTGAGCCGGGCAACTTCACTTGAAACCGCGAATGACGCCAATGCGCGCTTGCGCGCTCCCGCGAATGAAAAGACGAGCCTGCGTGAACCCATCCTTGTCCTCTTTCGCATTCGCGGTTCCATTTCTTCCCGCGATGCCCGGGCCGGGTCCTACCGCAGCTTCAGGGAGCTCAGCGCGAGGATCGAGCATACGATGGCCGTGATCCAGAGCCGGATCACCACCTTCGTCTCCTTCAGCCCGCCCAGCTCCAGGTGGTGGTGGAAGGGGGCCATGCGGAAGATGCGCTTGCCGCCCCGCAGCTTGTAGCTCCCCACCTGGAGGATCACGCTGACCGCCTCCAGCACGAAGAGGCCGCCCGCGATCACCAGGAGCAGCTCCTGCTTGATCATGATCGCCACGGTGGCCAGGGCGCCCCCCAGGCCGAGGGAGCCCGTGTCGCCCATGAAGACTTCGGCGGGATGGGCGTTGAACCACAGGAAGCCCAGGGAGGCGCCCGTCATGGCGCCCATGAACACCGACAGTTCCGCGCCTCCGGGGACGTAGGGCACGTTCAGGTAGGCCGCGATCTTCACGTGGCCCACGGTGTAGGCCAGGATGGCGAAGGTCACGGCCACCACGAGGGTCCCACCGATGGCCAGGCCGTCGAGCCCGTCCGACAGGTTGACGCCGTTGCTCGTCCCCACCATCACCAGCCAGATCCAGGGGACCAGGAAGATGCCGACGTCGGGCCTGAACTTCTTGAAGAAGGGCACCGAGAGCTGGCTCGTGTCGGTGCCCCGGAGGTTGAAGTGGAGCACCAGGTAGGCCACCAGCAGCGTGACGAGCGTCAGCAGGGCCATCTTCTGCCAGGTCGTGATCCCCAGGTTCTGCTTCCGGAGCAGCTTCTTGGCGTCGTCGATGGCGCCCACCGCCCCGAATCCGAGCAGCGACAGGAGCGCCACCCAGATCCCGATGCTCTTGAGGTCGCACCAGAGCACCGTCGACACCAGGATCGACAGGAGGATCAGGATCCCGCCCATGGTCGGCGTGCCGGCCTTGGCCTGGTGGCTCTTCACGCCCTCCTCGCGGATGTACTGGCCCATCTTGAGCCGGGAGAGGGTCCGGATCACCCACGGGCCGAGGGCCAGGGAGAGCAGCATGGCCGTGGCCGCGGCCATGGCCGCCCGGAAGGTGATGTAGCGGAACACGGAGAGGCCCGCGATCACGTCGCGCAAGGGAATAAGTAGCCAGGGAATCATGCAGCACCCGATCAGTTCGTTTCGTTCCAGGGATCCAGTTCAGGGTTTCGGGGCCTCGGCGCTCCGCCGTTCCAGGAGCCACCGCACGATCCGGTCCGCAGCCCAGTACAGGCTCCCCTTGACGAGGATGCGCGCCCCGGCGGGCAGCGTGGCGAGTCCGGCGGGATCGTCCCGGAGGGTCTCGAAATCCGGGAAGGCGAGGGCGCCGTTCCCGAAGGCCTTCGCCAGCGTCGCGGCATGGTCGCCGTAGACCCAGACGCGCTGGATCCCGGCGCGCCGCAGGCCTTCGCCCGTCTCCCTGTGGAGCCGCTCGGCCTCCCCGCCCTGTTCCCTCATGCAGCCCAGGACGGCGACCGCCTCGCCGCCCTCCAGCTCCAGGAGGGACGCGGCGCAGGCCAGGACGGAGTCGGGGCTGGCGTTGTAGGATTCGTCGAGCAGAAGGCCCCCGTCCTTCAGGGCATGCAGCCGGCCGCGTCCGGCGTCCGGCTCCACCGCCTCAAGGCCCGCCGCGACCGCGACCGCCTCGCTCCCGGAGATCATCGCCACGGCGCCGGCCAGGGCCGCGTTGCGCACGTGGTGGAGCCCCTTCAGCCTGAGATGGACCGGGAAGACCCCTTCCGGGGTGCGGAAGCGGAAGCGCACCCCCCGGGCCCCCAGGGACTCGGGGGCCTCCCAGCCGTAGTCGCAGCCGTCCCCCACCGCCACGGGCCGGGTGTGGCCCGCCCAGGGCTGGCGCGCGATCCACGCGCTCCAGGTGTCGAAGACCAGATGCGTCCAGGCCGCGCCCGGCCGCAGGCCGGTCACCAGTTCGCCCTTGGCCAGCGCGATGCCTTCCTGCCCCTGGCTGAAGAACTCGATGTGGGAGGTGCCGACGTTGGTGATGATCCCGAAGTCCAGCGGGGCGATCTCGGTGAGGCGCTTGATCTCGCCGGGGCTGTTCATGCCCATCTCCAGGACGGCCGCGTCCAGCCCCTCCGGGAGGGTCGCGAGGGCCTCCGGCATCCCGTAGGTGTTGTTCCGGTTCCCCGGGGTTTTCCATGCGCCGGTGGCCGACGCCAGCAGGTCCTTCGTGCTCGTCTTCCCCACCGAGCCCGTGATCCCGAAGACCCGGCGCGGCCTCACTTCGGCGAGGCGGGCCTGGCCCCAGCGCTGCAGGGCCAGCAGGGTGTCCGGCACGATGAGCTGGGGGACCGGCAGGTCCATCTCGTGGTCCACCAGCAGCGCCGCGGCGCCCTTCTCCACGGCCTGGGGAGCGAACAGGTGGCCGTCCCGCTGGGCCTTGATCGCCACGAAGCAGGCTCCCGGCTTCAGGGTGCGGGTGTCCATGGACAGCGTCCCGGGCACGAAGGCCCCGTCGCCCGTGAGGCGGGCTTCCAGGTGCCGGGCAATGGTCTCGAGGTTCCAGAGGGTCATCGGAGCTCCGCCCAGGGGCGTGGAATCCGGCCGCCTCGCAGCGCGGCCTCCACGGCATTCCGGTCATTGTAGGGGTGTTTGACGCCGTCGAGGTCGAGGTAGGGTTCATGCCCCTTCCCGGCGAGGAGGAGCAGGTCCCCGGGCCGGCAGTCCGCCACGGCCGCCTGGACGGCCAGCGCCCGGTCCGCGATGCGGTGGTAGCGGGACGGATCGTTCCGGACGGCCTCGGGGATGCCCGGCGCGGCATCGTCCAGGATCCGGTCGGGATCCTCGGACCGCGCGTTGTCGGAAGTGTGCCAGACGACGTCCGCGCCCCCCGCGACGGCGGCGGCCATGAGGGGACGCTTGGCGCGGTCCCGGTCGCCACCGCAGCCGAACAGCACATGGAGCCGTCCTCCCGGCCCCAGCAGGCGCCTTCCCTCCGCCAGCAGCTTCTCCAGGGCGTCCGGGGAATGGGCGTAGTCCACCAGCACGCCGAAGGGCTGGCCGCAATCCACCCGGTCGAGGCGCCCGGGCGCGCCCGTGAGCCCCGGCAGGGCCGGCAGGATGCCGTCCAGGGGGAACCCCGCCTCCGCGATGGCCGCCAGGGAGGCGAGGAGGTTGTAGACGTTGAAGCGCCCCAGGAGGGGACTCTGGATCTCCCACCGCCCCTGGGGAGCCCACAGAAGGAACCGGGTCCCGACCGGGCTGAGGTCGAGCTCGACGGCGCGGTAGTCGGCTTCCCGGTCGATCGCGTAGCTCTGGTACTCGGCCCCGCCCGGGCGTTCCGCCAGGAGCCGCCGGCCGTACGGGTCGTCGGCGTTCACGAGGGCGCGCCCGGCCTGGGAGAACAGGCGGCACTTGGCCTGGAAATAGGATTCCATGTCGCCGTGGTAGTCCAGGTGGTCCTGGGTCAGGTTGGTGAACACGCCGACCCTGAAGCGCGCCCCGTGGATCCGCGCCAGGCACAAGGCGTGGCTGCTGGCCTCGACGGCCAGGGCCGCATCCCCCGCGTCGAGGCTCTTCCTCAGCCAGCGGTAGAAGACGGGGCTCTCGGGCGAGGTGCGGACGGCGTCCACCTCCTCGTCCCCGGCGGCGTTCAGCACGGTCCCGATCAGCCCGCAGCCCCGTCCGGACCCCTTGAACAGCTGGCGGACGAGGGTCGTCGTCGTGGTCTTGCCGTTGGTGCCGGTCACGGCGATCACGGGCAGGGACTCGTCCGGACATCCCTGGACCAGGCGCGCCGCCTCCGCCATCTGCTCGCGGGGCCGGTCCAGTCGGGCGAAGGAGACCCCGTCCGGCACCGGGATGTCCCGGTCGCAGAGGATGCCTGCAGCTCCGGCCCGGAGCGCCCCGGGAACATGGTCCGCGCCGTCGGCCTTCTCCCCCTTCAGCGCGACGAAGACCCAGCCGGGAAGGATCTCGCGGCTGTCGCAGGCCAGGCCGCCGACCCGTGCGTCCATGGGTCCTCGGGCCCCGGCGGCGCCGAGCTTGCCGATCAGTTCTCCGAAACGCATGCCCACCCTCTCACTATGGTTCCTTCAAGCGGAGCTTCACCGTCCGGCCCGCCTCCAGGGCCTCCCCCGGACCAGGGCTCTGGCCGACGACCTTGTAGGCCGAGGAGGCACCTTCTCCCAGCCCCTCGATGCTGGGCACGCCGCCCGCCAGGACGACGCGGTGCACGGCCGACTTGAGTGTCAGGCCCTGGACGTCCGGCACCTTCCCCACTTCCACGTGGACGACCGCCTGGTCGTTCTCGCTCGAGGGCCAGTCCCGCAGGGAGAGCTTCAGGTCCGCCTGCTGGTCCGAGTTGTCGCCGGTCGCCCGGTAGCGCATGATCCCGTCCCCGATCTTCTTGAAGAGGGGGGCGGCCACGTCGCTGCCCGTCAGGCCCCCGATGGGATCGTCCAGCATGAAGAGCATGCCGTACTGGGGCTTGTCCGCCGGGAAGAAGCCCATGAACGAGGAGTAGTGCCGCCTCGGATCGTACTTGCCGTTGATGATCTTCCGGGCCGTGCCGGTCTTGCCGAAGGCGGTCACCCCGCCGTCCAGCTGCGCCCGCCGGGCGGTCCCGTGGACGCTGATGACCCCCTGGAGGATCTCCCGCATCAGGGCGGCCGTCTCCTCGCTGATGACCCGCTGCTGCCGGACCTTGGACCTGTACTCCTGGAGCAGCACCCCCTTGTCGTTGAAGATCTTCTGGACGAGGTAGGGCTGCATCAGCCGGCCCCCGTTGGCCAGCACGGAGCCGGCCATGAGCATCTGGAGGGGCGAGACGGACAGGCCGTAGCCGTAGCAGATGGTGGGATGGGTCGTGCCGCTCCACCGATCGGGCGCGATGAGCCGCCCTCCGGTCTCCCCGGGGAAGTTCAGGCCCGTGGGCTCGCCGAACCCGAACTTGCGCAGGTACTGGTAGTGGACGCCGGCGTCCAGCCGCGTTCCGACCTTGGCGGCCCCCACGTTGGAACTCACCCAGAGGATCTGCTCCAGGGTGAGGACGCCGTTGTGGTGGGTGTCCGTGATGGTCAGGTTCTTGTTGAAGGCCCAGCGTCCGCCGCCGCAGTCGATCTTCTCGCCGAGCCGGACCTTCCGTTCCTCCAGGGCGATGGCCGCGGTGATGATCTTCATGGTGGATCCGGGCTCGTAGCTGTCCTCGACGGGATGGACCTTGCGCGCCGCCCGCTGGCGCTCCATCTCCTGCGCGTATTCCGCCTTCTCCGCGGGGGTGAAGGTGGCCGGGTCGCGGTTCATGAACTTGCGGGGAAGCACGCTGTTCGGATCGAAGGTGGGGGTGCCGGCCATGGCCAGGATCTCCCCGGTGTTGGGGTCCACCACCACGGCGTAGGCCGTCAAGGGACGGTAGAGCTCCATGCCCTCCTGGAGGGCCCCTTCCACGAGGTGCTGGATGGTGGAGTCGATGGTGAGCTGGAGGGTGGAGCCGTTGACGGGGATGCGGGTGTAGGTCTCCTCCGGGATCAGGAGGCGTCCCTTGGCGTCCCGGGGCGCCACCAGCTCGCCCAGCTGGCCGGCCAGCTGGTCGTTGAAGGTGCGCTCGATGCCCAGCTGCCCCACGCCGTCGATGTTGGTGAAACCGAGGATCTGGCAGGCCAGGCTGCCCCTGGGATAGAAGCGCTTGCTCTCGGGGAGGAAGTCGATCCCGTCCAGCTTGAGAGCGCGGATGGCCGTGGCCTTGCTGGTCGGGATCTGGCGCTCGATGTAGACGAAGGGCTTCTTCTGGAGGAGCTTCCCCTGGATGTAGGCCTGGGGGAGGCCCAGGATCGGCGCGATCCTGCCGGCCACCTCCTGGGCCGCGTCGAGATCCGGCTTCCCCCAGGAGCGTTCCTCCCCCTTCTCGGACTTGAAGTCGGGGTAGAAGGTGGGCGGCGTGGCGAAGAGGCTCTCCACCTTCAGCGAGATGGCCAGGGATCCCCCCCGGCGGTCGAGCAGCTCCCCCCGGATGGGCAGGATGGGGATCGTGGTCGTGTGCTGCTGCTGTGCCCGGCGGCGATAGTCGTCGTGGCGGTAGACCTGCAGCCAGAGCAGCCGCAGCACGATGAACACGACCCAGAGCAGCAGGCCCCCGAACACCCAGGGCATCCGGGATTCGGCCAGGTCCTGGGCCTCGGGCCGCCCGAGCAGCCGCCTGGGCATCGCCGAACTGCCGATCATCCTGGAAAACGCCACGTGCCGAACCCCTCAAGCCCCAGGATGCCGCGAGCCGGCCCGGAGCGTCCTCTCCATGCTACTGCACCCCGCGGAAAATCCCTGAACGCCCCTCGAGGCCTCAGAGGCCGTTGGCAGGAACGGGGTTCAGCCTGGCCAGGCGCTGGTCCTCGCGCGTGAACGTCCTGCGGATGAGGTGTCCCTGCTTGCGAGGCTGGAGCCCCGACTCCTCCGCGAAGGTCTGGATCTCCTCGTCCCGCTGGAACCTGGACCTCTCCAGGAGCAGCTGGCGCTGGGTCTCCTCCTCGTGGCCGATGCGGGCCCGGATGTCGCTCATCTCGTAGCCGAGGCGCGTCTGCTGGATCTTCAGGTAGGCCATCGTGGCCAGGGGCATGGCCACGGCCAGGGCCAGGAGGAGCATCCGGAAGATGCCTTCCCCTTCGACCTGGCGGTTCTGGAGGGGAGAGTAGCGGCGGGAGTTCGGCATGACGTTCATGGCATTCTCGATTCGCTGGAACGTTCCCCGATCCTGAGACGGGCGGAGCGGGAAGGTGGATTGGCGGTGGTTTCGGCTTCGGAAGCCTGGAGACCCCGGGGGTGGACGAGCCGGATGTGCCTCGGGAGAGGTTCGGGCGCGACCCTGCCGGGCCCGTCGTAGACGCCCGCGAGGCGCCGCAGGGTCTGCTTGACGATGCGGTCCTCCAGGCTGTGGAACGAGATGACGGCGATGCGTCCGCCCGGCTTCAGGCGGCGGACGGCCTGTTCGATGGAAGCTCCCAGCCCCGCCAGCTCGCCGTTGACGGCGATCCGGATGGCCTGGAAAGTGCGGGTGGCGGGGTTGATCTGCTTCCTGCGCCTGGCGATCTCCGGGGACAGCACCGTGTAGACGGCCGCGGCCAGGTCCAGGGTCGTGTGGAGCCGCCCTTCCTGGAAAGCGGCCAGGATCGCCTTCGCAATGGGACGGGAGGCCCGTTCTTCTCCATAGCTGTAGATGGCGTCGGCCAAGCTGCGTTCATCCTGTTCCGCGATCCACTGGAGCGCGGTGGGCCCGGATTCCGGGTTCATCCGCATGTCCAGCGGACCTTCTTCCATGAAACTGAACCCGCGCCGCGGATTTTTCAAGTGGAGGGACGAGACGCCGAGGTCCATCAGGACGGCGTCGAAGCCCTCCGGGGCCTGCAGATGGGACCAGGCTTCGAAGGAGGGATCGTTCCAGACGTCTTCATAGGTCCCGGCGAGGATGGAGAGGCGGGGGTCGTGGCCCAGCCTGGCCTTGGCCGCGTCCCGGGCGTACGGGTCCCGGTCGACGCCGAGGTAGCGGACGTCCTGGCCGCTGCGGGCGAGGATCGCCTCGGCGTGCCCCCCCAGGCCCAGGGTGAGGTCCAGGACCCGGCCGCCGGGAGGCACCGGCAGGTTCTCCAGCACTTCCTGGAGCAGCACGGGGACATGGAGGATCGGGACATCCACGTCAGATCCCCAGCTCGGAAAGTTGCGCCAGGTCGTCGGAGGTCATGGGCTCCGCGGCCAGGCGCTGCTCGAAGCCCTCGCGGTTCCAGATGGCGAGATGGTCCATCTGGCCGAGGATGGCCACCTCCCCCAGGAGGCGGGCGGCCTCGCGCAGGATGGGGGGGATCACGAAACGGCCCTGGGCATCGGGTTCCACTTCACTGCCGTAGTAGGCGGTCACTTCCAGGAACCGGCGCTTGGCGGGATTGGTGCCCGGAACCTGGGCGAGGCGTGCCTCGATGGCCTCCCAGACCGGCAGAGGGTACAGGCGGGCACTCTTCCCGTCCAGGGATGTCAGATAGTGGCGGCAGGCCCCCCCACCCTCGCCCTTCGCGAAGGCTTCCAGGTCGGCCTTGAAGGCGGAGGGCAGCTTCAGCCGTCCCTTTTCGTCCACCGTGGCCGGGGAATTGCCGCGGAGTCGCAGCACCGGGTTGACCTTTCAAGAACGTCCCCCAGGGCGTCGGAAAGAGCGAGGTCGACCACTGAGATCCACTTCGTTCCATTTTTTGCCACTGAGTTCCACCCACAAGTGTAGAAAAGCCAACGGCCTCCACAAGCCAAAATAAAAGCGAAATACGACGTCCAGGGGACCGCGGATGTGTTCCTCCCCGGACGCCGGGATGGCGCCCCCTCCGCCCGTCTTGACACGCAGCGCCCCTCGGGTAGAGTGGGCCTTGCATGATGAGTGCCCCTCGCGGGGCCGGCAACCGGGCAGGACGCCACGGTGCCCTGGATCCTTGGATCCCATGCGCAGGGAACAACCTGAACGGGAGCGGCGAACTTCCCTCAACCCGGACCCTCTCGACCTTGAGCCCTTCAGAACGGGCCGCCCCGCGGCCCATCCTCCCCGAGGACCCCATGACGCGCGAATACCTCTTCACCTCCGAATCCGTCTCCGAAGGCCATCCCGACAAGATCGCCGACCAGGTCTCCGACGCGGTGCTCGACTGGCTGATCGCCCGGGACCCCCACGCCAAGGTCGCCTGCGAGACGCTCATCGCGAAGAACTTCCTCGCCGTGGCGGGCGAGTTCCGGGCCAGCGTCCCGGACCTGGTCCCGGCCCTGCACGACGCGATTCCCGGCCTCGCCAGGGAGGTGCTGACGGGCATCGGCTACACCGCCGAGTCCGGCTTCGACCCGCTCCGGCACGACCTGCGCATGGTGCTCAACGGACAGAGCCTGGACATCAAGCAGGGGGTGGACCGCGCCGACGGCGAACAGGGGGCCGGCGACCAGGGCATGATGTTCGGCTTCGCCTGCGACGAGACCCCCGAGCTCATGCCCTTGGCGCTGACCCTGGCCCATCGCCTGGTCATGAGGCAGGCGGAAGTCCGGAAATCCGGCAGGATCCCTTTCCTGCGGCCGGACGCCAAGAGCCAGGTCACGCTCCGCTACGCCGACGGGAGCCCGGTGGGGATCCACACCGTGGTCCTCTCGACCCAGCACGATCCGGACGTGCCGGATGCCAGGCTGCGGGAGGCGGTCCGGGAGGAGATCATCTCGCCCGTCATCGGTCCCGAAGCGACGGCCTCGGCGCGGA
>Ga0209099_1000663_pt1 | contig 40166 bp, 51 predicted proteins | sample AD_JPNHW2_MetaG_FD_184430 | JGI IMG/M metagenome (GOLD analysis project Ga0209099, IMG submission 184430) | Active sludge microbial communities of municipal wastewater-treating anaerobic digesters from Japan - AD_JPNHW2_MetaG (SPAdes) (version 2) | ecosystem: Engineered > Bioreactor > Anaerobic...
CTGCACCGGAGGCGGCGGATGGCACTATTATGCGACGTTGCCCCATGGCACAGAGATCAAGGGATCCGATCCGCGGTATGGGATCGGCGTAGAGTTTAAGCGGCAAGGGCATCAGGTAGTGATCGCCGGATCAACACACCCGAGCGGCGGCGACTACATGATCGATGAGTTCTCGCCGTTCGAAGAGCCCGCGCCGGGGTTGCCGCCGTGGTTGGTGGCACAGATCGCAAAACCAAAAAGCCCGAAGGCTGATCGGCTTGCGGAGATCGACGCGTCAAGATCAGCGCCGATGTCATCCGCCGATCTTGCTGAGATATTGCGCCAGCTGCCCGCCGACGACTACAGCAACAACGACACATGGTTGCCCCTGATGATGTCTTGCCATGATGCGACAAATGGCGACTCGGACGCTTGCGAGGTGTTTCTGGCGTGGTGTGCGGCGAAGATCCCAGGGTATCAGAACGAGGAGAAGGATCGGCTGCGGTGGCAGTCATGTCGTCCGGGCGGGGGTGTGACGGTTGCGACGCTGTACGCGGCGGCGGCGGCCCATGGGGCAGTCATTCCATCTCCTGTGAAGGTGGGCGACCTGCCCGAGCTCGATCCGCAGATGCCGGGGTTCGTCGGGTTCGGTGTGCCGATGGAACCCGTGATCAGGCGGGTGCGCGCGGCGACTGCTGCCGATGCTGTAGCGGCGATCACACCGGCGTCATCCCATGATGAAATACAGGCGACGGCCGATCAGATCGTCGCGGTGATCAGCCACACCGAGCGAGACCGGCTGATCATCGACTTGCGGCGGAATGCGGGTATACGGTCGCACGTGATCAAACGCATCATTGCCGAGGCGTTCCGGCGGTGGGCCGCGCGTGCTCAGAACGAGGATGTTGACGACGTTGGGAACGATGTCAGCGAGAAGATGCTGCGCGACCATTATCAGATCGGTGACGGGTGGTCGCTGATGCACGCGGCGGACGGGCAGTGGTGGGAGTGGCACGAGACGCACTGGGAGCCGTGCGCGGACAATCTGATCGAGAGATCCGCAAGAACTGCGGCGATGAGCTACAAAGCAGCAAACCCACAGATCTCATCACAGGTCGCCGGGTTGATCTCATCGGTGGTGCGGATCACGCGAGCGCGTGTTGCAACGCCGGTGATGCCCGGTGACTATGCTGCGGGAACGCCGCCGATCATCAACTGCAAAAATGGGCAGATACTGCTTGACGACTCCGGGCGGGTGACGTTCGGGCCGCACAACCCCGCCGACCATCTGACTTATGTACTAGGCGCTGAGTACAGCCCCGAGGCGACATGCCCGCGATTCGACCGTGCATTACAGGAGATATTTTGTAAATCGCCCGACCCCGACGATCTGATCAGACATCTGTGGGAGATCATCGGCTACGCAATGCAACCCAACAAAGATCTTGCGACGTGGGTGCTGTTCTACGGGCCGACGGCGGCGAACGGCAAGAGTACGATCTTGCATGTGATCGAGCATTTGTTGGGCCCGGCGGCATTGTGCAAGCAGTTGACGGAGCTTGACATCAGCAACAACAATCATGCGCTGGCCGACCTGCCTGGCAAGCTGTGCGTGATTGATGATGATCTGGACTGCAAGAGTCCGCTGCCCGATTCTACGCTTAAGAAAATTTCTGAAAACAAGATCATCACGGCGAATCCGAAGGGGCGCGCGGCGTTTCAATTTCGATCAACGGCGATCTGTATTTTTGCGAGCAATGAGCTTCCGAAGATCAAAGACATGACGAATGGGATGAGACGGCGGGCGCACGTGATCCCATTTTTGAGAAAGTTTTCAGGCAATGATGATGATATTGGATTGAAAAAATATCTCAGTGATTTTGAAATGGGCGGGATTTTGAATCGTGCTATTGAAGGCTTACAGCGGCTACGCGCGCGGGGCGGGTGGAAGTTGCCGGACGCTTGCGCGGAGATGCGGGACAAATGGATCGCCAGCGTGAACCCGGTGGCAAAATTCGCCAGCATGTACATGGTGCAGGGGTTCGAAGATCAAAACATCATCGAAGTGTACAAACGCTTTCGAACATGGGCGTGGTCGCGCGGCATCGCGCACCCGATACCCGAGGCGATTTTTGAAAGCAGCTTGATCTCTTTGGGGTGGGATGTACAGGGTAGCGAGTTGATCGGAGTTGAGCTGTCGGAGAACACACCCGACGCCGGTGCCGTGCCGGACGATCTGAAAAATGAGAAATACAACAAAGGAGATGATGATGTCAGATCACCGTTTTAAAGCCCCTTTCCCCTATTTCGGTGGTAAGTCAAAAGCCGCTAAGGATGACAGAGAGAGAATATGGTTTAGTCCGCATTGCTTGAGTGGAAAACAAGGGAGGTTGTTTTGACCGATAACGTACGACGGATCACATGTGAGGAAAGCGGGACGTATCTTGTTTATGATGACCGGCGGGGGTGGTTACGCAGGGAAGTCAGCGGAGGGATAGTGGTATTTGAAGAGCCTGAAATCCCGTATGGGATCGATCTGATGGGGTGGACGGATGAGTAATCGACCCGAGTCAAAACAAGCGCAATGTGATCGCGCGGTGATCGATGTGCTGGCTCGTTGCGGACATGACGACCACAAGATCGCCGAGCTGATGGGTACGACATTACACCGGGTGCGCCTTGTGCGGTATGGGTACGAGTGCGCGCGCAAATGCGAGGTGTCAGTGGATACCGGCGACGGCAGACCGATCGCAGGCCGTCCCGCATGGCGACAGGATGACCCAATCCCACCGCTTGACGCCCGGGACATACAGGAGATCAGAGACAAAGCGCATGACCTCGTGATCGCCATCGGAGGGCACCCGCTGGCCGAGATCGATTGAAGTAAAAAAAGTGTAAAAACGGTTTGACAGCCTGAAATAACAGGCGCATAACCAATAAAAACAAGCCGAAAAAGGCGAAGGAGAAAAAAAATGAAAATCAAAATCGAAATCGAATGTGCAGATGCGAAAGAAGCCGCGTTTATTGGCACAGCGCTTTTTGGCGTCGAGTTGCAGATGGCAGAACACTCTGCGGTCGTCACCAGCGAGAGTGACCCCGTGCGAGTGTCGCCGCCTGCTGCCGATGAGCCCGAGGCGCCCGCAGCCGACGAGCCCGCGAAAAAGCGCGGCCGTCCTGTAGCGTCTGATGGCCCGTCCACGGGCGATCTGACCGCTGCGGTCAATCGGTACATCAGCAGGCACGGCAAGCCCGCAGGTAAAGCCCTGCTTGCGTATTTCGGCGCAACGGCCGTGCGGTCGCTGCCCCGCGAGACGTGGCCGGCGGTGATCGCCATGTGCGATCGGTCGCCCGATGCCATGCCCGCTCCGGCAGTGGAAGCCGATGAGCCCGAAGCCGCACCGCCGACACGTGAGGCGATCACACCGCCGCCGCCCGCCGATAACAGCAACGACGACAGCGACGATGACAACACACCGACGCCGACGGCCGACCAGCTTCGATCCGCGCTGAATGACCACAAGGGCCGTCACGGTCTGCCGGCGACGTTGTCGCTGGTGCAGTCGCTCGGATGGCAGAAGCCGAGCGAGATCCCCGCGGACAAATACGCCGAGGTGATCGCCGCACTGAAAGCCGACGCCCCGGAGGGTGCGCAGATCGATCTGGGGATGTTCGAATGAGCGGGCATGCAAAATACAGCCCGAGTGCAGCGCATCGATGGATCGCGTGCCCGGCGTCTGCGTCGCTCTGCTATGGGATGGAAAGCCCATCAGGGCCGGACGCGCTGAAAGGCACGGCCGCGCACTTTCTGGGGGAAACATGCTTGAAGTCCGGCGCGGATGCAATCGACCACCTCGGGAAATGGATTAACATTGATGCAAATGATCGGGCGTGCTTTGACACAATCAAAGACCCGAGCGGCATTGAGATCAACGAGACCATGTGCGAAGCAGTGCAGCTGTACCTCGACACCGCGCGCGGCATCATGGCGAAGTACCCGCGGGCGGAAATGTGGGTCGAGCGGAAGATCAACCCCGGGAGGGCCATCGGCCGCGCTACGGGGTACAGTGGCACCGCCGATTGTGTGATCCTCGCTGGCGACCTGCTGATTGTGATCGACTACAAAAACGGCCGGCATGATGTTGATGCGCAAGACAACCCGCAGCTGATGAGTTATCTGATCGGCGCGCTGATGTCGCTCCCGCAATCGGTACAGGAAAAGATCACGCGCTTTGTGGCTGGAATCGTTCAGCCACATGGCCCGCGCGAAAAGATCAAGACAGCAAAGTACACACGCTCCGAGATCGATAAATGGGTCGGCCGGATGGAAGCGGCGATCAACGCCTGCGAAGATCCCGACCCGGCGATCGTCATCGGCCCACATTGTCAGTATTGCGAGGCTGAGACAAAATGCCCCGCGCGCAAAAATCAGATGCTTGCTGTGATCGATGCACTGCCACCGGTGGAGGAGGATGTCAACGCGGCGATCGACCAGATGACACCCGATCAAGTGCTGTGGATTCTTGATCACGGCGACCGCATGGTCGACTACATCAACAAAGTGCGCGCGACGGCTACAATAGATGCACAACGGGGCGGCGTGTATCCGGGATTCAAACTTGTCGAGGCCGTGACCCGACGGAAGATCACCGATGAGACGGGGTTGATTGCCGCCGCTGCTGACTGGGGTGTTGACGTGATGGTGACACCGCCGCCGAAGTTGATGGGCCTCGGTGAGCTCGAGAAAGTGGTCGGTAAAGACCTGATCAAGCCTTTCGTGACAAATCCCGCAGGTGCCCTTGAGCTTGTGCCCGAGACTGACAAACGCCCCGCCGTGATCAACACGGTGGACGCAATACCGGCGCTTGACGCGCTGAAAAAATGAAAAGGAAAAAAGACAAATGGAAAAAACAAAATCACAGAAAATGGACGGAAACAGGTTGTTGACTGGTGACTTTCAGGTCAGCTTTCCGCAAGTGTTCAAGGCGGTGGCATTTGAAAACAGCGATCCGAAGTTTTCGGCCGAAATGCTTTTTGACCGCGAGGATCCGACGGTCAAAGCGCTTGCCGAGCTGGTGCAGTCGACGATGATCGCGAAGTGGGGCAAAAAGCCAACGGGGTTTCAGTCGCCGATCCGACTCGGTGATCAAGACTACGGCAAGGGGTCGAAGGCCGAGAAATACGCCGAGTACGTCGGGCGCGTGTACTGCAAGGCATTGGCCCGCGCGAACCATCCGCCGAAAGTGATCGACCGCAACAAAAGCGAGATCATGAATGAGACTGAGATCTACCCCGGCTCTATCTGCCGGGCGGTTGTTGGCGCATGGGCATACGACAACAAATTCGGGAAAGGTGTTTCTTTGACGCTCGAAATCTTGCAGAAGCTGGCCGATGCTACGCCGTTTGCTGGAGGGTCATCTGCAAAGGTTGAAGACCTGCCCGATCTCCCGCAGGAAGATCCGGCGGTGTCGGTCGGAAGTGTTGATGAGGCCTTTGATCCATTGAATTTCTGATTATTGAAAAAAAAACAACCCCTCCCACGGTGTGATCGGCCCTTCAGTATTTGCGACACAAACACTGGCTCATCGTGGGAGTGGTCTTTTTCCAGGGGTGTTTTTATGATTTTGCGGATGGATTTTGAAACACGATCAGAATGCAACCTCGAATCCGCTGGCGCATGGGTATACAGCAAAGATCCTACAACTGAGATCTTGTGCATGTCGTGGGCCATCGATAATAATCCGGTGCAGACATGGACGCCTGATCTGATGTCGGATAAACTTGGACTCGGTGGCGACCTTGAAAAATGCTTAATGGGTTTCTGGCCTTGCGACATTGAAGCGCATAATGTCGGATTTGAGCGCGCGATCTACGAAAACATTATGAGAACCCGCTTTGGATGGCCATATGTAAGGCCCGAGCGGTGGTCGTGCACGGCCGCGCGTGCGCGTGCTGTAGGTCTGCCCGGGAGTCTTGAGAAAGCGGCACTTGCGGCGGGGCTGGAATACCAAAAGGACATGGCCGGGTCGCGCATCATGCAGAAAATGCGCAAGCCCGCGACGAATAAAAAGCGCGGTGGAAAATACCATTGGACATCCGCCGATTTCGCAACGCTGAAAAAATACTGCGCTCAAGATGTCGAGACACAACGCGCGCTGTCGAAGGCGACCCCGCAATTGTCAAAGGGCGAGCGGAAAGTGTGGGACCTCGACCAGCGGGTCAACCATCGCGGGATTTATTGCGATCTGGGTTTGTGTGCGTCTGCTGTAGATGTCCTCGATCGGTATCTGCCCCGCATCAACGACCGCCTGAACACTTTGACCGATGGCGCTGTGAAAACGGCTGGACAGTCCGCAGCGTTGATCAGATGGTGCGCGAGCAAAGGCGTGAAGATCGCAAACACACAGGTAGACACGATCACTTCTGTGCTCGACGGTCAGTTGCCCGAGGTGGTGCGCGAAGTGCTGGCCCTCAAGAAGTCGGCGGGCGGTACTGCGGTCAATAAATATCAAGCGATCCTTGATCAAGCCGATCCTGATGACCACCGGGTGCGGGGAGCGTTTGTGTACCATGGCGCCGGTCCCGGCAGATGGTCGGGCGCGGGGATACAACCGCAGAATTTCAGCAGGGGGAAGATCAAGATCAAAGATGTTGACGCGGCGATTGCCGCTGTTAAGTCGGGAGTGTTTTCGGAAATTGAAAAGCACGGGCCGATCATCGATGTGCTGGCGACGTTGACGCGGTCGGCGATCTGTGCGCCGGAAGGGTCAAGACTGATCGCCGCTGACTACAGCGCGATCGAAGCGCGCGTGCTGATGTGGCTCGCGGGTGATGGCCCGTCTGTCGCCGCCTTCGCCCGTGGCGATGATATTTACAGATTGATGGCGGCACAGATCTTTAATGTGCCTTTGGCTGAGGTTACAAGCGATCGGAGATTTTTCGGCAAGCAGGCGATCCTCGGTCTTGGTTATCAGATGGGCGCCGACAAATTCCGCGCGACGTGCACCGAGTACGGCCGGGACATATCAAAGGCACTGGCGCAGAAGGTGGTCGACACCTACCGAGCTGTGCACGCGCCAGTGGTGCGCCTGTGGACGGAAGTAGAATCCGCTGCCGTCGCCGCCGTGCTGAATCCGGGGGCGGTGCTACGGGTGCGCGGGTGCGTGTCGTACGTGATGTGCGGGCCGCGTTTGATCTTGACGCTCCCGAGTGGACGGGAGATCACCTACCGTGACGCGCAAGTTGATGAGGGCGACTTCGGGCGGGCTCAGATGACTTATATGGGCGTGGACACCTACACGCGCAAATGGTCACGCCTGCGGACGTACGGCGGTATGCTCACCGAGAACATCATTCAAGGGATCTCGGCGTGCCTGCTGCGCGCGGCGATGCTGCGACTCGACGCCGACGGATGGCCGATCACGATGACCGTGCATGATGAGATCGTTGTTGAGACCAACAACCCAGATCACAACGTGGATCGCATGGCAGAAATAATGACCATTCGCCCGCAGTGGGCTGATGGTTTACCACTCGCCGCCGAGGGGTGGGAAGGGATGAGGTTTAGGAAATGAGCAAGACGATCAAGCAATGGCTGACGCCAAAGGAAGCCGCCGACTTTGTAGGCGTTACCGCCGCGTCAATCCGGCTGTACATAGCCGCGGGAATCATACCCGCGATGAAGATCCGCGGGACACGCTGGATGATTCGCCGCGAAGATCTTGACGCGGTAGACTGGCAACAATGCGCGGGCGCGTGGTCGCGCGTGTACAGGGGTGATAGATGAAAAACATGAAAGCGATGATGAGCAGCGACCGCCCCGACTGGCCGACGCCGTGGGATCTTTTCAACCGTCTTGACGAGGTGTTTCACTTCGATCTCGACGTGTGCGCGACGGCTGAAAACACAAAATGCAAAGCGTTCTACAGCCCTGAAATGGACGGATTGAAACAAGACTGGCCGAGAGACAAAATGATGTGGTGCAACCCTCCTTATGGTCGCGAGATCGTGAAATGGATGGACAAGATCGCAGAATCAAAATGCTCTGTTGTGTCTCTGGTGCCCGCGCGGACGGATGCAAAGTGGTTTCAAAGCATGTTGTGCAATAACCATTTTGTTCTGTGGGTCGCCGGCCGGGTGCGCTTTGAAGGTGCAACATCATCTGCTCCGTTTCCGTCGGCAATATTCATCAAAATTCAGAACTGTAAAACAGTTCTCGACGCATGGATGGATCTCAAAAAGATCGGATTCGTGCAAGACCTATGGTGATATGATGATCAAAAACTTCTTTCGAAAAAACAAATGCCTGAAACCCTGCCCGGGAATGCGCAATCCGTGCGATTATTGCTGGTTAGGCGTGTGCAAAAAATGCCTTGTGTTCCAACTGGCTGATTTCGCTGTGACGCTGCGAAGCGACAAAACAGCGAGGGAAAATTTCGATCGGCTTTACAAACGGACGCACGGCCCGAAAGTCATCAGAGGCGGAAAAGGGAAATGATCGATCTTGAGAAAAAGGCAGAGCAAGAATTTTGCAAATGGGTAAAGACCATCGGCGGAACGGCGGTGAAATTCGCCGACCCCTCGCGGCCGGGGGCACCAGATCGGATAGTGCTGCTGCCCCATGGTGTAGCCGTGTTTGTTGAATTCAAGCGGCCGGGTAAGGCACCACGTGAGAACCAAAAGATGTGGATCAACTGGCTGCAAAACCGCGGCTTTGCGGCGATCGTCACCGACAATGCCGAAGAGCCGATCACTTTGATCAAGCGGATTTTAGGCCATGCGGTATAAGGCCGAAGACTATCAGAAAACCGGCATCAGGTTTCTGATCGAGCGCGACCACGCCGGGTTGTTCTGCGACCCCGGCGGAGGCAAGACGGCAATGACACTTGCGGCTTTCGTCATGCTGCGCAAGTTAGGGATCGTCAAGCGTGCGCTGATCATCGCCCCGCGGCTTGTGTGCTATAACACATGGCCGGATGAGATCGCGAAGTGGGATCAGTTTGCCGATCTGACATGGCAGATCATGCACGGCGATCGCAAGGCTGATAAATTGCACCGCGCCTTTTCAAAAAATGCGCCGGATATTTCGATCATCAATCCCGATGGCGTGCGCTGGCTTTTTGAAAACATAAATGAGCTTCCGCGCTTTCCATGGGACATGCTGATCGTAGATGAATCCAGCAAATTCAAGAATCCCGGATGTCAGCGGTTTAAACTGCTGCGCAAAATGATCAGCCGCTTTAAGCGCCGTGTGATTTTGACCGGCACGCCCGCGCCAAATGGTCTTCTGGATTTGTGGTCGCAGCAATTTATTTTAGACCAAGGCGCCTCGCTCGGCGTGACCATGAGTCTTTACAAGACGTACAAAATTAAAGGTGAAGATGAAAAGCGCGCGATCTACAATCGGATCGCGCCGTCGGTATTGCGATTTGATGCTGAGACTTTCAGCACGCTGCCTGAGTTGTTGATCCATGATGTGCCTGTGCGGTTGGACGCGGCCGCGCGCGCGGAATACGACAAGGCGGAAAAAGATCTGATGTTTGCGATCGATACCGATGAGCCGACGCTTCCGCCGGCGGGCGCCAGTGCTTACTTGACCTGTCGGCAGATGGCTAACGGGCGCGCGTACATGCCCGCGCAAGACGGCGAGACACGGCGGGTGCACTTGTGCCACGGTGAAAAGATCGAGGCGTTGCACGGCCTGCTGGATGAGCTGTGGGGCAAGCCCGCGCTGATCGCCTACTATTTCCGTCACGACCTCATAGCGATCCAAGAGGCTGTGCGATCGCGCGGCATCGAGTGCCCGCATATCGGCGGTGATGTGCTGGTGGACAAGATCAACGCACACGTGAGCGCGTGGAATCGCGGCGAGCTTCCGGTGCTTGTGGTGCACCCGCAGAGCATGGCGCACGGCCTCAACCTGCAAGCGGGCGGGAATGATCTGATCTGGTACTCGCTCACTGACAACCTGGAGGACTATCAGCAGTTGATCAAACGGCTGCACCGGCGGGGCGTGCGCGGACAAGTAAGGTGTCATCGCATCATCGCGAGGGATACTGTAGATGACGTGATCGCATCCCGGCTGGACGCAAAAGCCGAAAATCAGAAAACAATGCTGGATTTTTTGCGCGACTATAGGGCCGGAAAATCAGCATAACTTTCCCCGATATTTATGTATAAAAAATGCAACACACTGTTGCAAAAAAGCAACAGTTTAAAACAGTAGTGTTTTCACGTGTTTACTCTTATTTCAGTTTTACTGTGTATCAATTATTCACACTCCCAAACACGGCAAGACTCGCGCCAAGCTCTCAAAGCTAACAGTTTCAATGGTTTTGATGTTTTGCTGGGTTTGGCACGTTTGCTGCATTAAAGCTCTAGCATGGCAACGCAAACAACACAGGAGAGCGGGAAAATGAAAAAAGTAGAAAACATCCGAGTAAATGGTCAGGAAATAGAACTGGTACGCGCGAACGGTAACACAGAGGGGTCGGGGTGGTTTTTGTGGAATCATCACGAGGGTCGGAGAATGGGAACGTATCGCACCCGGAAGGCTGCAATATCCGCTATGGAAGCGATGTAGTCATGATAATCAAAATGCACAAATCAGATTTTATGTGGAGCGTCACATGGACGCTCGACGGACAAACATGGCGGACTCAGGCGTTCGACCTATTCTCGGAGGCCCTGAATCTGGCCGCGCGCATCGGGAGCATGGAGGTACAGCATGAAAATCACAATCAGTGAGGCCGCTACTATCGCAGGCGTAACGCGAAACGCTATCGCCTACTGGATAGCCAGCGGCAAAATCAAGGCGGAAAAACAGCATGCTACGGCTCAATCCGGACCCCGGTGGGTGCAGGTCATCGAACGCGATGATCTCGAAAAACTCATGGAAGAGATAATGCGATGAAAACAGCGTGTGTAGTATTACTCTGGATTGCGGTTGCTGCCGTATGGCTCGCTACACCGGCAGCGAGGCGGATGAAATGGCATCGATAAACAACAGCGCCACGGCGCGAGGAGAATAAAAATGAAACTGGACACTGAAAATCTGACTCTGAATGGAATCGAAGGAGAGGGGGAGAAATGACAAGAAAAGAACTTGAATCCATGGTTTCCGATTTTGACGAAATGATCAAAACGAATCTTGATGAAAGTATTGACCTGTTTTGCGACAAGCTCGCAAAAGAAGGCGGCCCTGCGTTTTATGAAACCGCCGAGAATTTCAGGCGGCGCGGATGGAAAACAGCAGCCAATTACGCAGTATCGAAGGTGAACAAATGACGACGACCCGTAAAATTTTGATCAGCGCCGGACACTCCGGCGTATTCGATAACTACTACGCTACCGCAGGCAAGCGCTCGCCTGAAATCGGCCCTCCGACAATGGGTTTTTTCGAGGGAGAAAAAAACCGCGAGCTCGCTGGCGGACTCTCTGCCCGCCTCAAGCAACAGAGTGTGTCTGTATGCATTCTGAACCCGTCGCCGATGAGCGTGCCCGAGTCGGCACAGGTGGCGTATGCTCGCCAGTGCGTGGCCCATTTCGGGGCACAGAACGTGCTGCTCTTGGCGATCCATAATAACGCGCAGGGCAACGGATCTGAGTGGACGGACGCGCACGGCGCAACGCTGTTTACTCGACGCGATCCACCACCTGAAAACATTTTGCCGGCGGGACAAATTCTGTCGGCGTGGTGTGATTCAACGGGGCTTTTTAATCGCGGAGTACAACGAAAAAATTTCAACATTCTGATGGGCGCTCCGTTATCTGTTCTGCTCGAGTGTGCGTTCATGACCAACAAATCAGACTGCCAGATTCTGTCCGCGCAATATCATAAGGGCATCGCCGCGATCGGTGATGTGCTGGAAGGGTGGGCGAATGCCAACGACTGAACTACTCGCAGAAATTGAGGTTCTGAAAAAGCAAATTGTCGGCTTGAAAATGAACTACTCGGATTGCTCGATACGGCTCGAAGAGTGGGAAGAGAGGGCATCCGAAGAGGCGATATACGCCTCTGATATGGAAGAGCGTTCTATTCGTGCCGAGCGCATGGCCGCGCTGTGGAAACGGGCAGCGAAGAGTAACTTCACTGCGTACAATATCACGGTTGCTCACTTTGACGAAGCCCTAGAAGCAGAAGACAAAGCAGAGCGTGAACTCGCCGCGCTGAAAAAGGATGCGCGGGTGCTGGCTACGTGGAGCGGAAATAAAGAAGAAATCAACGCCGCAATAGCTCGCATTCTCGAAGCGACGAAGGAGGTGGAATATGAAAAATAACTGCGACGTGTCAGGGCAGCACGGAGACCGCGCCGAGTGCAAGGGCGAGTACGAATCAGACGGTTGCGACCATTGGGGGCCGCGCCAAACGTCGGACAAGTGCTACCACTACAACTGCGGATACTGCCACTCGTTGACCGCTATCCGCGCTGTGATCGAGGCGGAAGGCATGAAAATGAATTGCCCGGATTGCGGATCCGAAAAAACGCTGCTCTGCGATTGCTGGAAGGCTTCCGACCATATTGCCGACGCCAGCAAAAAGGTGGGAGAATGAAACGGTATGACGTGTTGGTGTATAGAATTGATCAGACTCACATTGATGTAGAATACAAACCCAGCGAATACGGAATGTGGGTAAAGCACGACGACTCCGAAGCCGAGATCTCCAAGCTCCGCCGGTGCGGGACGTGTAGGTGGGGGAGAGTATGGGACATGGGCGGCATGACGTGTGAAAATGCTAACAGCTGCGACAAGTGGGAAATGGACGAAGAATGAAACTCACAATCGAAGAAATAATGAAAGAGAGCCACATTACCGCCGTGGAGCATGGATGGTGGGAAGGCGAGCGCAACAATGGCGAGATGATAGCGTTGATGCACTCGGAACTATCAGAAGCTCTTGAAGCGCTTCGACATGGCAACGTACCGTCTGACCACATTCCAAATTTCAGCGGTGTCGAAGAGGAATTTGCAGATGTGATTATCAGGATCGCTGATATTTGCATAGAGCGTGGATGGGATCTCGAAGGGGCAATCAAGGCAAAGATGGAATTTAACAAGAGCCGTCCGTATCGGCACGGCGGAAAGAAGTTTTGAATGAAACCCCTCATCCTATTCTTGATTTTCTCCGCCGTCGCCGTCGCAAGCACAGCGCAGACGGTTGACCCGCTGGACGCGGCAACGCTTGCCCTTGTGTAGGTAGCACCGAATCACCGGCTCAATGAAGCAGGGGCACGCTCGGCGTTTGTGGACGATCTGACTGCTGCGGCGAATGAGTACGACATCGATCCGTATCTGCTGCTAACGATTGCGTTTTACGAATCATCATTGCAAACAACCGCCATTGGTGGGCGCGGAGAAATTGGACTCATGCAGATATTGGGAGACGCGGCGCAAGATTGTGACCTGCTGACACAACGCGGCCAATTGACGTGCGGATCGCGCTGGCTTGCGAAAGCCTATGAGGTATGCGGCACATGGCCGCGCGCGCTGACGATGTACGCTACGGGTGAATGCAAGACAAAATCTGACCGCGTAAAACGGATCATAAAATTCAGGATCTCAAAATGGGAGGAGTTGAAAAATGACTGACGCATTCGAGCGTTCAACCGATGGCAAATATCTGACCATGACTATTAAAGATGATGACAAACGCAGATATGCAGATGTAGCAGAAGAAAAAATAACAGAGTTGCAGGCTGAAAAAAAAAAAAGCACTCTTGGAGTGCATCAAAAAAATGTAGATGTGTGTTAAAACTTTAAAATCAGCCAACAACCTCAAACCCCAGGGCAGTCAGCACGGCGGAAGCGACGATCAAAACCACACGAAATAAAATCGAACTGGTATCAATACCAAAAAGTTTTGACACAACTGGCCGTGGGATCTGCGAGTCGCTTCTGATTTTTCTTTGGCTAACGGCATTCAGATCCGCGCGCAAAGTGGCAACTTCCCCTGCCAACTTTGGCCCCTCACAATTTCGATGTAGGTCATACAGATCGGAAATCTCTTTTCTCATTTCCTTCTGTCCATCCTTGACATCCACCAACCCACTCTCAAGCCGACCGAGCGATCCATTGATAGTCATCAACTGAGTCAGTATTGTATCTTCTCGGGTCATGGCGTGTACCATACATAAAGCTTTTTATCCGTCCCTGAATCCGGGTCAGATATCGACCCAACCAACGTCGTGGCACCTACCCGTGCTGTACCAGATGAGTTGGTTACACCGATGAAGCAAGGACAACTCGCTACTGCTCCTGAGGCTAAAATACACGAGAATGCTGCACCAATAATTTTTGAACCAAAGGGAATATCAGTAAGAGTTAAAACGTCCGTGGATCTCCAAAGCAAACCACTCCCTGAGTCTACGGTAAAAGTCAATGCAGAGGCATCATAAGATTTTAAATTTGCGGATAACCCATTGTATGAAACGCCTTTTTCAAAAATGGTTGTGCTGGTTGATCCATCACTAACTCCGACTCCACCAACATTCATCTTGCATGTACGCCCACTTGATGCGGAATAGTATTCTAGTGAATTCTCAGCAATACCGGTTCCTGCCATGAACTTGATGAATGACCCATCAGATAAATTCAAAAGCCGGATCAAATTCGGGGACATTGCAAAAACAAAATTCCCGTCTGTGATGTCCGTTGTTCCGGCGATCAAATCCGAAAGCGAGATCCCCGCGTTGATGTATTCCGCGAGGGCTTTAAGGATCATATCCCTTTTGTTCTGTCGTTCATTCTCCCAGTCCATAGCCGGCTGCTCACCGGGTAGCCACCCGAGATCGATCTTCGCGTTGCTCGGGGTTTCCTTCAACCCCGCGCTGGCCCATGGTCTGATCACATCAATCGTCATAACTCAACCTCCACATCACACCGGTTCTGCCGGCCAGTTTGCAATTACCAAATCGATCCCCGCGCCCACTGGTGCAAAATCGCGCAACGTCACGCGATCGGAATATGTCAGGTATTCCGACAGCGTAATAACCACCGCACCCGGTGTGCTTTCGATGGCGTCGACCACATCGCCGAATGTCGCGATGACCCACGAATAGATCGACGGTATGGACGGCGCCACGCGCGCCGCGTTGAACTTCGCACGGATGCGCCGGCGATATGTCTCATCATCGGCAAGCGTTGCCGAGGGCAGCCCGCGTGACGTTGCATACTTCCCACCCGATGTCGGGTCGGCAAGACTGGAATAGCCCTTGTCCGGGTTCTCAGCGTCGCCTACAGCACGGTATGTAAAGATCGGCGTTTGCTCGGCATAGGGACGGGCGACACCTGCAATAATCCCAAGAGTGTCCAGCCACACGCCCCCGGCGGTGTCTATCCACCGGCTTGAGAGCAAGTCGGCGATCATCGCGTCGCCATCGTCAAACCGCTCGCCGATGGCCACAAGCAACGCGTGCAGCTTCGACGATACCGCGAATTGATCGAGCAATCGCGAGAGCATCAACGCTGTGCTTGCCGTCGTCATACGCCCACCACCGTGATCGATGCCGTGTCAATTGTCGGTAGTTCGTCCGATGCCAGCACCAGATCGGCCGACGATGTCGGCGGGTTTGTCAACCCGATTTTAACCGCGTGGATCGAATGCCCTCCGACGGTATTGATCGGCGAATACAGCCGGGACGCCTGGATCGTTGCGCCAAGCGAGAACGGCGCGATCAACGTGCCGTCGAGATCAAAAGCGCCTGTGAAGTAATCGACGATTTGTTGTTTGATCAGGTTGTCGCCGTTGCTCGGGTACGCGGCCGTCTTGTGCAATTCGACCTTGACATAAATTGGCACATCAACCGGCCGACTCCAATACACGCGGAAGGTCTGCCCGGTGATCGGGTCTGCATAGTCGTAATAATCCGACCCGTACCAGCCAATACCGGCGGGGGCGGCGGTGTAGATGACAGCGGCGATCTCCTCGTCCGTACCGCCGCGCACCACACACCAGATCGAATTCGCCGGGATACCACGTGAATCCGTCTCACTGGTTTTGTTGTCGAGTACCGACACCAGATCCACGCTGTCGATATTCGCGAGCGCGGAATAGATCGCACCTGTCGACCCTGCACCATTCGCACGGGCGGCGTTGTGCCTGCGGATCCGCAGGTCGGTATCACTTTCTTCGAGTGACCCGACGCTCGCCGCGCTCGCATTTGTCACCGACGCCCACCCGAAAACAGGCGTTTCAATTTTCGTGAGGCTTCCGGCTTCGGCGACAATCGCCCCGGGCTCGATCGCCGTCGCGCTCACCTGCTCGGTGCCCGACGGCGCGACGACCGTCTCGCTGTCGGTGGCAAATTTCACACCGGTGATCGGGTCTGATACCTGTGATCCAGCGGGTATTGTCGACCCTTTGCTGTTTGCCGTGACGGTCAGCGATACCGATGAATAAACAGCCTCGCGACGTTCGATTCCGTTGAGCATAACGAGCTCGGACAAGATCGTGCCGTTGGCAGAATTCGGGTTGAAGTTGCCCGAAAGGATCTGGATCAACTCGTTCTGATTTGCGATCCGCTCTGAAATGATCGCGACAATCTGACCAAAAACAGACTGCGGGTCCAGCCGGATGGATTCGCCGAAAGCCGCTTTCAAGTCTGCCTCAATCGCGGCTTTTGTCTCTTGGTAGGTGTCGACCGTCAGGCCGGTATTGTCAAAAGTGCTCATGCTCCCGCCTCAATTCTGACCGCGCCCCATGTCGTCACCGCCTCAAACGTGACCACGGCTTTATGCGCCACCGGATCAACGCCGAATTCAAAAGCTGCGATCGTATCGACACCGTTGATCCTTGCGATTGTATCCCACAATATTTTCGCCTTTTCCTCATATGATGTCGATACCGTGAACATCCCATCAAGCCACGGGATGCCGATGGTGTAATCATAGTACCACTCGCCCTCGATCGTCAACAATGCGATCCCGCCTGCCTGTGCGACTTCCGCGCCATCGGACACCAGCGCCAGATCGCCGCCGGCCAGTTCGAGATCATAATCTGCCCCGAGTTTTAGATCGATCATTCTGCTCTCACTTTCTGTTGTCCCGATGCCGACACCTTGACGCCGCCGGACACGCTGCCGACGCCCCCACCGGTCAGCGTACCCGATGCCGACAGTGTGCCGGTGTCGCCTTTGAGCACCACCGCTTGACCATCGGCCGTCACATTGATCGCCGATGCCATGATTGACCCACCGCCCGCAACGGTGCCTTTTACGAACCCGGCTGAATTACCTTTGGCGAAAGTAAATGTGATCGCCCCGGCGAATATCCCCGCGTCATCTACGGCAACTTTACCGTGAGGCGTGGTGGTGATCGTAAATGTCCCGCCGCTGATAGGGCTCCCACTCACGTGCGCGAGCTTGCACCCGTCCACGGCGATCCACTGTAGCGTCATGGTGTCACCTCAAGATGTCCGTTGATGCTGACCACGCCGTCGTCACCGAGGGCTACAACTGCCGACCCATATGTGAGGGTCACGCCTGCGGGTATCGCACCTGCGCCCGAGTACGGGATCAACCCTGGGATCGCTATTGCGTCGGACAGGTCAAAAGCCCGCGATGATGCCGGGTCGACAACGTCGCCGGAATCTAACCACGTCTCGATCGCACGCTCGCTGAAAATCAAAAGCACCGTGTCGCCCACCGCGATCGGGAACGTCAGTCTGAACCCATTGCCACCTGGGTAGATCAACGGAACGTCCATCAATTCGGGGAGCGCCATCGGGTCGCCGCCTTCACGTTTGATCTTGAGTGCCGGCTGCACACTGACTTTATGTCCTCCGTCCCATGCAGTCACGATGCCGGGGGTTGCGGTATGCACGCGGTTGATCACCCAGTCGGAGATCAGGCCGTCAAGAATCGTTTCCATCGGGATGTTACGGCGCATAGCTCACACCTTCCGCACGGGTGCTGAAATCCGCCCCGAAGTTATCCCCTGAGTATGTGGCCGACACCACCCGATAAACGCCCGACGCAGGCGGCGGGGCGCCTAGTTTTTGGAGTGCGGCGATCACCCCGGCAGGTGTCTTGATCGGCCCTTCGACTTTGATCAATTTTCCCGGGCGGATCGCCGGATTTAAAAAGCACTCAACTTCGATCCCTGTTTCCGTCAGCACCGCCGGGCCGATCAGCCCTGTGCGCGGTGTCAGTAAAACCGCCTCGGCATTTTTGCGCAGCGGTACGCCTTCCGGCCGGATCTCAAGTGTGCCATTCTGGATCGACCAGATGAACCCCAGGCCTAGACCTTTCAGGACATCAGTCAGGATGTCCACAGATCGCCCGCTGTACGTGCGCGCGTAGGCGATCGCCTCGGTGCCCAGATAGTCGTTGATGATCGGCAACCCAAGCGACCCGGCGACATCTTTGACGATGCGCTGAATCAATGTTCCGGCGGGGTACGTGCGATCGAAAAAAGATCCAGTGTACTCTTTGAGACCCTCGCCCGTTTCGATTGTTGTCTCCCAGTCCGCGCCCGTGCGCGTGTGGATGACAGACGAAACCAGCGGATCCCACGACCCTTTGAAAATCATCGACGCATCATTGCCATACCCGGCGATCAATTCCACGCCGAGCAGCCCCGCGGACATCTGAGCGCGGGTGGTCGGTGACAAGTTGTAAATGGTGATCGTCGCCTGGTTCGGTTCTTTGTCCTGTGTGACCGTCACCGAAAAGGACACGTGCAGATCTTTTACCGTGGTCATCGTACCGGAAAAGTACAGGTTGAGCTCGATCTTCCTGTCGTACAGCAGGCCCATTACAGCCCCGCGTACATGAGCGCAAAACGCCCGCCGAAGTTGTCGAAATCGGGATCGGTATTTGCCCCGGTGAGATCGATCATGTACATCCCGCCGATCTCTGTGATGGCATAGGGCGCGAGCAGGTTACACCCGCCGACGACAGCCACACCGCGTACTTGACCATCGAAGGTCATACCCTTCAAATCCATGTACCACGTGGACGCGGTGACATTCCATTTAAGCGTGATATCAACTACTTGCCCGTCAAGAGCAACTTGAAATTGCTGATAGGGATCGCCCACTGATACCGGGATTGTAAAGCCGCTCATGACCCACCCCCTATTAATTTCAACACCCTGTTTACCGCATCATCACCACCGAGGGAATCAAGCAAAGAATCGAGCTTCGATTGCGGCACTTGCTTTGCAGGCTCGGCTACTTTCGCGCCCTTCGCGGCTTTTGCAGCGGTGGTTTTTTTCGCGGCTGCGCTGGCTTTCTCCTGTAACTTTTTCGGGATCAATGAGTCATCGATCTGTGTCGTCTGCGACGATATGAATTCAACTTTTTTGAATTCGACCGAAAAGAAAAATGCCTTTGACGTGCCGGTTGTGATCTCCGGTGTGATGTTTGCGATCACCAGCTGGTCGTAAGTCTTCGACGGCGTGACAACTGAAATTATCTTTTTGCCTTTCCGCAGTGCATACAGACGATCTCTTTTTTCCTGCCATGTCCCGCTGTTGACTTTTGTTCCGCGGACAACTGAATTCAAGATGTTCCCTATGCTGTAATCCGGATCGGTGAAAATGCCGTCAAGTCGCAGCGTGTCAGGGATATTGATGATGTGATCGGTAACTTCCGACCCCGCCTCTATCGGCCGTGCTGTGATCTCGTTTGAGTATCCGGGGGTCTCCGATGTCAGCACGTCAAGCGGGATGTCATCAATGAGTACCGGCGTCGACCCGAAAATATCCTTCAATTTTTCAGGATCTTTTATGATCCCCTGTATCTGAGTGATCGCCATAACTACCGCTCCCGCCGTGACTTGTTGACAGCGCCCGTAATTCCTGCTCCCACTTTATTGTTGACATTGTTTGCAATCGACATGGGATCTCCAGCCCCAAACACATTGATTGATACCGGGGCTTGTACCGTCGTCGTCTTGCTGCTGTTCTGTGTGGTGCTGTTCTGCACGCTCGGGGACGGCGTCGGCAACCCTGACGGAGGGAGGCCATATGGATTACCAAACCCGGGCCCACCGGGGCCCGGGCCAGATGGTGCATTATTTTTTATAAACCCCCCAATAGTCTTCCACAGAGTCACTGGGAATGTCATAAAATTTTTAAGCAGATCCCAGATAAGCTGCAATACATTTGAGAATGATTCCCATGCCGGGAGCGCGTTGTATATTGCAGACGCCGCTTTTGAAAAAAAGTTTTCCGTATCGCTGATCATCCGCACCATCGCAACGTTGAATTCATCGGCGGTCATCCCAAACATGGAAGCAATGATCGGCGTGACTTCACGCTGTGCAAACTCTGCGATCTTATCTCCGATCTTCCCAAGGGCTGACTCTCCGCCGGTGAAGAACTGATATAAATCTTCGCCGAGCAAGTAGAACAGCAAGGCGAGCGCGGCAATTGCCGCTGGAATCAAAAGGATCTTAGCCTGCATCAGTAAAGCCGCAGTCCCAACTTTTTTAAATGCGGCAACAAGCTGCAATATTCGCGAGACAATTGTAGCGGTGAAAGCAAACCCCAAAGCAAGCCCGACAAGATTCAAAACTTTATCCAGACCTCCAAGGCGATCTACAAAATCACGGATCGCGCTGATCCCATTTTTGACTTTTGCAAAGAACCACACCAGCGCGCGTGATACACGGTCAGCCCATTTTCTGATCTCCTGTTGTATCAGTTCTTTGTTTGCACCGATCCACTCGTTCATCGCCTCGACCATCGGAGACAACCCGCCGCCGATCAACGAAAAGAATTCCTGTTGGATTGTCTTCAACGGATCGGCCAGTGTATCGAGTGCATTACCAAACCGCATCGCCGCCGCGCGCCCCTCGTCGGTAAAATAGTTCAGTCGATCTTGGGCCCCCATGATCTCGTCGATCGTTCCGGCCTGCGTGCGCAAGAACCCGACGGCTTTCGACCCCTCGCGACCGAGTAGCTGCTGCGCTGCTGCCATCGCTACCTGCTGATCGGTGGTGTCCTTCGCCGCCTGTGCAACCATTCTGAACTGCTGTTCCGGTGATGCCTCAATGAGATCCTTCATCGAAAGACCGAGGGCATCAGTTGCTTTTTTCAGCGTGGTGCTTTCAACCGTCCCGGCTTTGATACCACCTAGACGCTCATTAAAAGTCTTGATGATCTTCGCGGTTTTTTCAGAGGTAATCCCGACGTTGTCAAGAACCATCCCCCAGTTGTCTAGCTCCCGCCCAGACAGATTGAACGATGCCGCGAGATTTGCACTTTCAAAAGTTGCCTTGTTCACGCGCACGGCGTACGCGGTGATCCCTATCGCTGCACCTGCGACAATAGCACCGAGCTTTGCAACATCGGTGAAGACACTTTTGACTTGTGAGTTAAATGCTTGAAGTTCTCGGCTATCAACATCCCACCCGAGAAACGCGGCAAATTCTTCTACATAGTTCCCGGTGGTCATTTTCTGTCTCGCTCCGCGTCTTCGATCATCTGCTGATCGATCTCAATTTGAACGTGCATGAACTCAAGGCGATCTAAAAAATCCGGGTTTGACCATTGCTCGACCTCTTCCGGTGACACCTCGTAAAATTTCGCAACGCTGCACGCTACGACAACCCCGGCGGGCAGGGTGTGCTTTATCCCCCTTGCTTCTCCGCCGCTTCCCCTTGGGGTTGAAACGAACCGAGACGCCCCGCCAGATACGAAAAAACCCCGGGCCAGTTTCCCTTGATCGCGTGGAACAACATCACATAAAGCGCCGTCGGCTCATCGTCAAAGATCGTCATGTTGTCCAGGTCTTTAATCTCTTCGCCATCGACCACCGCCCCGCGCATCACAGCGCGCGTGATGTACTCAACTTTCGAAAACGGGATCGATGCCACAAGGTTCTTGATCGCGTCGCCGACGTTGATCGCCTCTGCGTTAACCTTCCCCGGCCCGAGCATCGACCCGAAGGCGGAGACCGCTGGCTGTAGCACCTCGTGGAACACCGCCGCCGCTTCCCACTGCGTCAGTGGGCGCAATGAGAACCGAATCGGATCACCACCCGCAAGCCGTGCGATCTCAAATTCGATATCTTTCGTAATTCTTTTCATACATCAAACCCCCTGCTGTTGATCAGATTTCTTTTGAGCCGGTGTGCAGAATGAACCCGCGAACAAACCCGAGTTTGTACTCAAGAACGGTTTCCTCTTTGCCTTTTTTCATGCGCGGAAAATCGTTGCACTTCGCCGACGATGTGAAGAACAGATCGGCCGTGCTGGTCTTGTCGGCAACAGCGATCGGGATCGGCTCGTTCGCCGCGATGAGCGCGGACAGAACGGCGTTTGTCGGTGACGACTGCATCAGGCGGATCGTAATGTCGCCGGACTTGTTCGCGCTGGCAATGTGCCGGCCGCTGCCGTCGGTGCCGACGTACTGCGTGTTAAGAGGTTCGCTGTATCCAACGTCGATCATGTCGCCATCCGCAAACCCTCTGGCGCGATGCGTGCCGATCATCACAACGACTTTCGTCGGGTCAAAGCTGGTGTATTCGCTCATATCAAATGCTCCATGTTCCCGTGATCAGCATTTCGTTGATCGCGCTGTTGAGGTACGCAAGGAAAGCGTCGTTGACGGTCAGCTTGTGGCTGGCCCGCATTGCCTGTGTGATCTGATCCGCCGATGGGAGTGTGATGACCAGCGGACGGGCTTCGGTGTTCACGATGATCCGCCGGGCGATCGCTTCCTGTGAATACTTGTTCAGGGTGCTCTCGATCACGCCGAGGGTCTCATCGTCAAACGCCGCAAGCGGGGTGTTCGCAAGATACGAAAACAGATCGTTGCGTACAGAGATATTGAACCACAACCTACCATAGATGACCCTGACCTCATCGCGGGAGAACGTCAGGCCATCAAACATATAAGTGATGCCCTTCACATTCTCTACCACGCAGCCGCCCTTGCCGCGCACAACGTCCGTTGCCGCGCTGCTGAGTGCAACCCCATATCCCGATCCCGTAATGCCTGAAAGGGCTTCCCATGCGAAGTTGCAAGTACCTTCCTTCGCGGGGATGACAGCACCGAGAACAGCAGCCCATGGGTACATGGTTGGCCGTGTGCTGATGTCCTCATAATACAGGCCGGCAGTCTTGGTATAGTTCAGCGCGCGAAGCTGGCTGAAAATATCATCCGTCACGCCGCTGTCTTTGATGTCTTCATCGGCGCTCATCACACAACCGATTTTCTCACGGGATTCAATCGCCGCGGCAAAGGCCAGAATGTCGGCGTCTGCATCGCTGTGCAACGTGATGAAAATACCCGACGGGTCGATCGCGTCAATTGCGTCAAGGGCTTGTGCGATGGTCTCCGCATCGGTGCCCGCGTTGATCGCCTGCGTGGTGTACCCGAGCAGCGCCGCAAGGTCGGTGCCCGCGGGGACGGCTTTCGGCTCGATGCTGACGCTCTTCGCCGCGCCGGTATTCGCCGGGCTGGTAAACACCACACGACCCTGTGAACCAAAACCGAGTGTCGCGCCGGTATCTGCAAATCCGGCTTGAATCTTGTCCTCGATCAGTCCGAAAACCTGCGCCATCGTGGTGGCGCCGGACAGGTCGACACCGGTGATCGATGTTGGCACCGCGCCGACCAGAATGTCAAAGGATCCATCCTCGATCGCTTCCCATGTGGCGACAGTTGTGTTCACATCGGGGAACACCGAGTAAGCCGGTGCCGCAACTTTCACCCATCTGCCGACCTGCAAAGTCTCCGGTGTGCGCTTCTGCCCGAAGTACGTCTGTGCGTACGGATAGATCGCTCCGGTGCTCTCAAAATATTCGCCATAGTCAGAAGCCGTGCAACTGATCACACGCTGGTCTGTTGGCACTTCGGCATCGTCGATCAGCAGCAAATTGATCGACAGTGTTTCAGCGGGGATCACCGCCGTGTTCAGGATCGTCTGCACGTCGATCCGGTCTTTGACTTGTACGGCCATTTTTCAATCTCCTTCCGGCGGTCGTTCCGCCGTAATTTGTTCATCCTGTGTTTCGATGTGTCCATTGATTTCAATGGCATCAACAACATAATCAGTGTAAATATATTGCCCGATGAGCGCAAAATTTAGATCCGCTTGAAAGCGCGGGTCGTGCTGTGTCGGGCCGATGGCCGACAGGTCGCGGATGGCAGACCGCCCGCGAAGCACGAGCCCCGCTGTGCTCAATGCCCCCCGGTGTGTGTAGTCCCATCGCGAATCATAAAGCCGATCCAGAATGTCCATGCCCGTGAGTGCATACACGTTGACCGAAAGCACAATTCGGCGCGGGGTGTGCAGTGTGATCTCAGACCTGATGATCTTACCTGATTCCGTGTCATAGATCGGTTCCTGCGTCTGCCATGAGAAGTCCGAAGACGATGCAGACAGAAAAGCATACGTGATATACGGCACGCCTTGCGGTGGCCGCGGGCCGTTGCTCGGCGCCGCAAAAACATAGTTCTCGCTGATGCCCGACACCAAGGCGATCCAGTCGCGCACGGCTTTGTAGATTTCGGCGCGTGTCATGTGTTCGCCCTTCGCAATATGACTTTGAGATATCCGCCCATCCGCCGGTTGTCCACCGCGTGCACTTTGTATGTCTGACCATTCCACCCGATGATATCAGCGTCTTGCGTGCCCGTGCGCGTGCGCACGTCCGCGGTCGTGTAGGTCTTGAGGTAGTCGGTGATCCGCTCGCCGGGCTCGGTGATGCTGATCTCGTTCGCCTGCACCGGCTGCGGCGATATGCCCTGTATCGTCGTCGTGGTGCCGCTCCCGCGAGTCCAGTCACCCGCGTCTGTGTACGTGCCTGCCCCCGCGCGTGTGAGAGTGAGGTCGACAAACGCCCCGCCGAAATATCGCAACAGGTTGATCGGTATCATCGCGCGGCCCTGCCCCATGTGATCGACTGCCGAAGCTGGCCGGTGTCGATCAACGGGTTATCCGACCCCTTCGCGGCGATCGTTGCATCCGCATTCGGGGGATCTTTCAATTCTGTAATTGTGTTCTTCACATCTGCAACGACCTTCAAAGCAAGCCGATCGATCGCCGCATGACTCGCCGGGTCGCGGGCGTTCAGCACTTCCTGCACGACTTTTCTCAAAGTGTCTTTGTATTCGTCGTTGTACTTCGCAACAGTGCCCCGCAAGAAAGGCCGCTCGGGGATCATGTCTGTACCAAATTCATTCCACGCGGCGATCTGCGATACCGTCTGCCCGTTGTCTGCGTTGTTGTGTTCGCCCGTGCCTTCGAGTATCCCGACCTTGACGCCTTCGCCGTGGATCTTCGCAAGCCCGGCAACGCCGCCATTCTTGACGCGGATCCTTTTTAGATGGACGCGCGCGCCCATTACACCACAAGCGCCCCGGCGCCCATGCCGATCAAAAGTCTTTGATACTCCTGCCCGTACACCGTCGACCCGTACGCCCCGCCGTCGGCGTTGCCGCCCGCGACGCTGGCGAACGTCACCGACACGTCACCGACGCTCTGCGACTGTACCGGCCCGACGGATCCCGCGCCACCACCCGCGCTGCCTGTAGCAAGTGTAAGAAAGTGCGCAGTCAGGTATGTGATCCCCTTGTCCGCGTAGACACCCCACTCATCGGCGTCAACTTCGATCGTTGCGTCGGCGATGAAGATCGCGATCCGCCCATCAGACACCGTGTCGAATTCAGGGAACCTCGCTTTGATATCGGCGGGCGTCACGGTCATCTTCAAACCTCTTTTTTGTTACGTGCTTTTTTCTTATCGGGCAATACCGGAACAGACACGGCGATCGGCTGCGGCATTTCGAATTCATCCCACACCTGCCGGACTTCCGGCGCCGACTGCGCAACGTTGACGATCAGTTGTCCGCCATTCTCCCCCGCTTTGAAAAGCGGGATCTGTCGGAGTAATCCAACCGTCACGTCATCAATATTGTTGAACCCCGGGATCACTTTGCAAATCTGCGCGATCTCTCCTTTGAAAAAGTTGAAATGGAAAACGCGCGCGGTGTTGTTTAGTACAGTTGCCATGATGGTCTTTTCTCCCCTGCAAAAAAAAGAGCGCGGGGATTTGAACCCCCGCGCCCCTGGCTGAAATCAGATGTCTTCAACGATGTACATGGAAAGCGGGTAGAACAAATTCAACCCGGCGAAAGTCGAGGTCACGATCGTCTCATACTCCAGCCCTTTCAGCTGCGGCTCGTGAAACATGATATCCTGCGGGATCTCGATCACCAGCTTGTCGGCGCGGTTGGTGTAGATGAGTGCAACATCAACGCCGTTCGTCCCCGCGCCTTCGAGCTCGGGCACCATCACGATATTCTGGATACCGCGAAGGAAGGGCGAATTGCTGGCGATCCAGTTGGCGATCGTCATGCTGTTGTCATCTGACAATGCGGTGCCCATGATGTGTGCCCACTGCGAAGGCGGAAGGGCCAGCGTGTCAGGACGCTCGACGCCTTTCGTCGCACTGAATACAGCATTGAAAGCTGCGGTGATGGCATCGCGAATCTGTACCGGTGTGCGGGTCGTCCAGTTGGAATACAACGAATTCCCGCGGGGGATGTTCGGGTGAGACATCACGCCGATCAGTCCGCTTGCGGTATCGCCATTCCACGCGATCGCGTTCATCTTCTCCTCGTTCGCCATGCGCGCGGCATCGGCGCGACGACGGTCTAGACCTTTGCCGACCATCATGGAGCTATTGATCTCCATGACCGTGTAACCGAAGGCCGAAGCCAGCGTGCGCACGGGGATCGTTGTCTCTTCGCCGTCAACGTCAACGCGCGGGATGTCCTTCGCGTTGCTGCTGATGACCTTCGCCATCCCCTTACGGTCGTAGGTGTGGAAGGTGATCGACGTGGCGCCGGGGTTGGTGTCGGTGCTGACCGGGAACACTTTGTCATAGGTCAACTGTGGATACTGCACATCATAGGTCTGTGCTTTGACGGCCATCAACTCGCGCTCGAAAAACGCGGTGCCGGCGGAATCAAGAATGTTCATATTTTTGCTCATGGTGATTGCTCCTTATTTGCCCTGATCGGCAAGTACAAGCTGCACCAAGCCGCCGGCCGTTGTTGAGGTTGTGTTGATGTAGCTTCCCGTGAGGGCTACATGCTGCCCGCCTGCACCGCCGACGCCGATCTGACCGCTCACGTTGTCGTAGTACAGCGTGGCATCGCCGGCAACCGCGGTGGTCTCACAGTCCACCCATACCGATCCCGAGCGCATGACGCTGACGGACTCGGTGTCATTGAACAGCTGCACGCCGTCGGTGTCGAGTGTCGACCCGGTGACATCGCGAAGGGCGATCCCTATCGGAGCCGCGCCGCCGCAGGAACACTGGTTCACGCCTACGCGTGACACCATGCGACCCGCGCGCACCTGGAGGGCGAGAGCATTTGTGCCGGTGACGGCAGCAACGGTCAGGCCCATCTTGGCAACGCAGTTACCCGACTTGATATCGATCTCAGACGTGGTGCCCGTGGTCGGCGAGCTGATGACAGCACGCCCACCAACTACCGTGACAAGTGCCGTGGTGTCGGCTTCGATGACGGCTTTGACTTCGGCCGCGGTAACGGCCGCGATGCTGGCTACGTCGCCCGTGCCGGCAACCGCTGCGTTGAACGTCATGTCAGAAGTGCCACCAGCGACGATCGCAATCGCGGACTCGGTGCCGAGCTTGTCTGATTTGATCTTGACGTGCGTTGTGCTGGCTTCCGCCGAGCCGCCGACGATCTGCGCGTTGATCTGGTTGATGATGCTGGCGGCGGTCGTTGTCGACCCGGAGAACGTGATCGTCTGCGTCGCACCATTGTCCACTTTGAGCTTGAGAGTCTTGGTGTCCTGATCGGCGACAGGATAATTCGTGGTGTCGATGACGTAGCCGGCGGCCGCGTCAAAAGTCGCGGTTGCATTTCCGGCGTTGTCAACATCGATCACGATGGTGTCACCCGCGGCGAAGGCATAGGGGCCGACTGATGCCGTGCGGCTTGCGCTGGTAGCCGTTCCCGGCCCACCGGTAAAGGACTTGGAATCGATCGCGGCGTTGCGGTTGTCCGCAATCTGCCCCGCGTATCCGACGCCCGCATTGATGCTGTAATCTGTCTGTGCCATGTTCTACCTCCGGCCCCGGGCGGCGATCATTTTCGCGCGCGGGTCTTCTGTCACGGGGGCGGGCTTGGCGATCGCATCCCCGATCTGTTGATTTTTGGATTTCACAACCGTGGTCAGGGTCAGGAAAGCGGCATCGATGAATTCCGCGGATTTACCTGCTACATCGATCGCGCCATCCGACAGCTTGACCACCGCCGCCGCTTTGATCTCTCCGGCGGACTTGCCAGCGGTATCAAGGTCGGGGCAGTGCGGGCGCACGGCATCAACCACTTTCAGGTGGTCGACAACGCGCCGCTGGATCTCGGCTTCGGTGTCCTCGGGCTTTGCGGCCGCTGCTTTGCTGGCCTCAAGCTCCCCGCGCAATCCGTCCGCGATCTTCTTCTGTGCTTCGATCTCCCCGGCCTGTGCGTCGATGGTCGCTTTCATTTTGTCCACGACTTCGACGGCCTGATCGGTGAGCTCGACGGTGATCCCGTCAACAACTCGTTTATTCATTTTCTGCTCCTTTTCGATCTGGCCGTCGGCCAGTCGGAAATCAGACCCGGCACGTGCCCGGTCTACAATTGCGATATGGTTTCCGATGATGCCACGCATGGCCCCATCGTATGCACCCCATGTGGGATCAATACCCGGCGTCCAGTCGACCGCGCACGAATATCCGAGACTCACTTCTTCGGTGCCGTTGTTGATGGCATCGATCGCCGCACGGTCCTGTATTACGAGGTCGGCTTCAATGTGCTTGCCGTCCACCGGCCGCACGTCGGACGCAAACCCGACCTGAAATTGTCGCACGTTCCCCGCGTCCACCATCGCGCCGAGCGGGTGCCCGAGTACCACAGGTTTGAACTTGAACGATGCGACGGACGCGCTGTCGAAGACCTCTTCCACCGGTCGCATCAGGCGAAGATCAGATCCTTCCGGCCGACCGCGCAAACGCTCGGGCAAATCAGAGTCGACAAAATCGATCCCTTTTTTGTACGCCTGTACACCCGGGCGACCAACACGCGCGGGTGCGATCAAATACCCCTCGGGGGTGATCGTCCGTGCGGTAAGTTTTGCGGCATCAAAAAAATCCATAATCCACGCCTCCGATCATAGTGTGCAAACAATTTTCACAACTTGTGAAGTTTTGGATCCGTGCAAACATTTTTTACACAAGGTTTCCGAAGTAAGGCTCTGCGTAGCACCGGCACTGGATATCGTCCCCTGGGTGTCCGGTGTCGGCGGGTGGTGCATCCCACTCGAAGATCTCCCCATCTTTCTCCGCGTGGGAATCCCTCACACGTTCATCCTGTGCAGTGCGCCAGATATACGATGTCACCCCGGCGTCGACCTGCCGGATTTCGTTCAGGTTCGCATTGAGCTTTGACACTTGGTCGCGGGCGATCCGGCGGGCTTTGTAAAATCGCTGTGGGTCGTCGGGCGAATACTTCGCCAGCACCATTTGACGGATTGAAAATGCGTCGGTCCGCTCCCGGAAACCTTTTGTCAGTATCGCGCGGATCTCCATGTGCATTGACGCGGGCAGCGTAACGATCAGTTCCGCGCTTTGCTGTTGCGCCTGCACCATCGCCGCACGCACCGCACGGTCGCCTGTTACCATGTCGATCTTGATGCCCACCGCACTGTTGAAAAGTGCTTTGAATTGCGCACGCTCAACGTCGCTTACTCGCTTGACGTGCTTCGCGGCGATCTTATTTGCAAGGATCTGTAACTGCTTTCCCTGTGTGGCGATCTCGTCCAGCGCGTTCATGATCGCCATTGTCCCGAGGTCGTCAGCGATCTGAAAAGTACCATCACCAACATTGGTGATCCCTGTTGCCGTATCCCAGTATTTATCGATCATCGGCAAAAGAACCGACTCGACTTTGTTGATGTACGGCCGGACGATCTCCCGCTCGATTTCCAGAAAAAAAGCCGTCTCCAGAGACACCCGCGGGGCGAGTGATTCCGCTGCGCGCGTCGCCCGCACTTTCTGCCCTTTGAGCAGTCGCGCCAGTCTCTGCTGTTGCGGTGTCAGCGTCATCTTGATTTCAACACGGTCACGGTCTTACCCGTCCACGCCCCGCGCCGCTTCTGATTCTTGCGCCACAACACCCGGCCGACAGGCGACGACACGGCGAGCCATGCGAGCCACGCCTTGCCGACGGCGCCGCGGGACGCAACCATCGATCTGAAAAGCGCATTTGTCTCGCGGAAAGTCAGAAAGTGACAACTGAAATTTGCATCATGTATCAATGCCGCCGCAAGCAGATCGAGATCATCATTGTCGATCAGCGACCGCACGAACTTCGGAACGCTGGCAAGGTCGGTGATAAACCCCGGATAGAACCTGTACTGTATCCACTTTGAATTTTTCCACACCACGGTGATCGTCAATGTGGAAAGCATCACATGCAACTGGTCGACATCCCCGAACAAGTGCAGGTCGGACGCCGGCGGGGTTTCTACATTCTTGGTCAAAAGATCTTTCTGTATCTCGCCCCATCGGTCGATCTCCACCCGGCGGAAGTCGAAGAACCCGTGTTCTTCTACTGACACATTTTCAATCTTCATTATGCACCCCCGAAGATCGGATCAGGTATAGGCGCCGCGCTCGGGTTGTATGCCCCGGCGATCCTGCGGGCATCCAACTCTCTGATGCTTGGGATTGCCGTCATGATGATCGCGACCGCCGCGTCCACGTCCAGCGTTCCCGCTTTGACCTGTGCGGATATGTCCACAAGGCTAGCCACCTGTGCTCCATTCAACACTTGCGCCTGCACGTTTGTAGTCGTGTCCAGCGGCTGATCGGCTGTCGGCTGTGGTGCCATGTCATCGGCATTGTCATCGGCTGCGGTGGTGCCTTCTGTGGTACCTTCTATGGCTTCCATTGAGTTGACGTAATCACCATCAAGCGATGGGTACACCGCGGACACAAGCAACTGCCCCGCGACGTGCGACGGAAGGATCACGCCGTTTGTCATGTGGATCGCCGCGGTCTCGGCTTTTGTTTTCTCCATTGTTGCAACTTCAATATCTGACATCTGCCATAGCGAATTGAATTCATATCCCCAGTCTGTCGGCATATCGCCAAGTACCGACCGCACCAACACTTGATCCAGTTGGTTCAACTGCTTCGCAAGGCAGGTCTCCTGCTGACCGGAAATCATGTCGTAGTAATTTTTGAGATCGCCCTCGCCCGTTGCATTCAAGCCCTTTGCAGACTGCCCGAGAAAGCGGGTCGCCGGAATGTCAGACGCGCTGCAAACAAGCGACAGTAATTCAGAGATCAGATCTGAAAGCCCGGCGAATTGCGTCGGGTACTTTGCGTAGTCCTCATTGTCTTTGTCGATGATTAGCGTCTTGTTGATCGATTTCGTGAGCGTCGCGATCTCAAATCTCTTGAGCAGCGCGCCCAGTTTGTTCTTATCCATCAGCCGGCTGAAAAGATCCTTGACGCCGATCACTTCGATCGATGCCTCATAGATCATTGACGCAACCGACTGCGATGCTGTGGACGCGCTGAGAGCATCCGCATAAACCCGATTGCACACCGACCCACCCCAGTATTGATTGCGCTCAAATTCCCGACAGGGCAACTTGATGCCGTCAAACCGGATCACGCGCGACGGGTGCACGGCCGTCCCGCCGTTGATGTAGTACATGCTCGGCAGGCCGAACCCCGGCCCGGGCGTCCGCTCTACACTCTGCGTAGATATGTCCCACCGATCCATAACAGTTAGACTGACAAGCCCGCCGCGCGCAACGCTGCGCGGGTTCAGCGGATCGGCCAGTCCATTTGTCCCCTGGTCTTCGGCGCCGATGATGATCACCGACCCGCCGTAAAGCCGCGCCCACTTGACCGCGGAATTAAACGCCCCGCGCACGTCGAGATCCTCTTCGGCTTTGATGAACTGATCGATCTGATCGGGCGTCAACGACGGGCACGCCGGGCGCCTCCATTTACGTGTCATGTCATCGGCGGGAATGTCGACCACTTTACCAAAAATCCAATTCTGATAAAGCGTGTCGAGCTCGGTCTGCGACAACACAACCTTTTTAAACTCGCTGTAGGTGTGCTTGTCGCGCGACGTGCCAAGACCGCTTACAAGGTTCACCAGATTGTCGACTATTTCAACCATCACAGATCACAGCGTACACGGCCCGCCGCCCCTTTTGCATAAAGGTACACATCGATCGCCGCCGTCGCACTGATGATCAACGGCTCAGTCTCAACCATGGCGATCCCTTCATCTTCGGTAGTCGGCGCGGCTTCACCCGTCATACGGTACGTTTCTAGATATGCCGACGGCGAGAAGTCAGCAACTTTGATCATACCGGCGGTAACAGCGGTTGCAACTTTCGTCCATGCGTTGACCGTGCAATTTTTAAAGATCGGGTTTGCCATTTCAAAATTCCTTTCATCGCGCCGTGCGCGTTAAACCGCTGTATAAAATGCAATCAGATCCCAACCATCTCCTGCGTCATCCACGGCCGTGCCGCGTTGCGGGGCGCGTAGTACTCGACTCCCGTCTGTGGAACTTCCCACGCATCAGTATCAACTCGTTTGAGCTTGGCCGCGCTGGTCTGCAAAGCATCCGCCTGAGTTAGTGCAGTGACTCGCGCGTCAACTGCCGTCTGGTCAAGACCCACAGCAAGATCGGTCTTCACTCCGTCGATAGTAATACTGGTAGTTGTTGCGGATACTTCCGACCCGCCGCCTGTTCTATTTCCGATCTGTGTCATATTCCCTCGGCTTTCAGTTGTTGCTGTGGAGGATCATTAGATAGCCCCATCTATTTCATCAATTATAGCCTGAGCTTGTTCCAAGGAAACACCATAACAATGTGCTATTCCCCATGCATACCCGCAATTTTTTGCACCCTTTTCTGCCAACTCGCAAGCAATCTTATTCCAACGATCTGATGAGATCACATCTGTTTTCTGCTGCTTGTTTGAGTCATGAAAACTTTTATTGGCCAGAATTATGGCCGCGACTTTATTGATGTCTCCACCGATCGCCGATCCTGTGGTCAGTTTATTCTTTATTGCGGTTTTCATCTGCTACCACCTCGGAGCGCTCCTGCAAATTTGATACTCAAAACTATCCAGCCATATCCTGCGCATAGTCGTCCCGGCATTCTTTTTTATCTTTGATCCAAAATACAAATACTGCGACGATGCAGGAATATTTGTTGTACTGGATCCGGCATAGGTATGGCCGATCCAAAAATCAACTCTCGTACCTGCGCTGTTAACTACAAAAGTCAAGGCATAGTTTGTCCCTGCTGTCACTGTAACTCCGCTATTTACCGCAGTAGGCGTAGAGCCCGATATTGAATAGCCATGCCAAGTAGTCAGGCCGGATGCGTTAGTTGGTGCTCGCAACAATATCCCATTTGTCCCCTCTAGTGCATTATTCGTTTGCCATAGTCCCATTTCATAGGCAAAGTCTTCTGCCGAAGATGGGAGAGTGGGTATGTTGATATGATCTCTGATAAGGATTGCCCCGCCTCCTACGTTGACGGTTCCGCTGAAATTGCTCGTACATCCAGTTGTGTCTGTGCCGGTTTGTTGATCGGCCAAACCAACACAACCTGCTATAGTGGCTACAGAGCTGCCTGTAGCTGCTCCTGCGCCTGTGTTTGATATTAACCAACCTTCCCCGAGGGCATACGTGGCGTTAACGAAAAGGAAATCATCGAATCGGTTAATGCCCGGATCTGGGTAGGCAGCGCGAATTACAGAAACGCGCCACGTTCCCGCCGAACTCGCGGCTACCAAAGTTATCTCAACGGTATCTCCCGGCTTGATCCATGCCAGCAGCGTCCCGACCGCTCCATTATCCACCGTGATAAACTCACTGCTCAGATTCTTGATCTTGCGCGTCCATCCGACCGGCATGGCTGAAGCGTTGGGAGTGCGGACAATCTGCCCGCTGGCCGATCCGGTGAACGCCTTTGTCAACGCGCCGGTGGCCGTCAACTGGTATACGTTGTCCGTAGCCGTGGCGATGATGGCCACCTCGCCAAGCGCATCCAGAGCGGCCTGTACGTTGGTTTCCGTGACCCATGTACTTGCGGCATGTGTTACTGCCGACGCGGCCACGCTTCCCACCGCTGCCGCCGTGACGGTTTTCGCGGTGCGGATATCTGACACTTCCCGAAGTGCCGCTTTTTTGATGGCCACGTCGAAGGTGCTTTTGTATTCGTAGATCAGCTTGTAGAGAGGTCTGATTTCCTGATCTGCGAGTGACGGATAAAGCGCCCGGATGGATTCCCACGAATTTGCCTGCGCCGCCGTGAGAGTCGTGTATTCCGCGCCGCTGGACACGCTCTTGATCTGCTTGCCGTTGCGCGGGTCTTGAAATGCGTACAGATAGTAAACCACGAAATTGCCGCTGCTCGGCACCGTGCGAACTCCTGCCGACGTGATAAATTCGATCAGGTTTCCAGCGCTGAACGCAAACGGAAACCGGCCGCTGTCGATGTTCGAAAGTAGTCCGCCGGAATCCTGATACCGCACAAGGAATTTGCCGCCGTTTGAAGTCGTGAGGCTCGCGGGGGTATTCGTGCCGAGGTCTTGCGTCCACTGTGACGACCCCGTACCGTTGGTAATCGAATACAGCAGATTGTCGTCGATGTTCAACCCGCCGCTCATGCCGATGCATGTATTCAATCCGCTGGCGTTAGGAGTACCGCTCGCGATTGCGTTGCTGAATATCTCTTGACCACTGTACCAGATTGTTCCCTGTCGGTGCTTCCACGCATGATCCGCGGCGCTAATGTCGTTCGAGTGCGCTTCCCATGCTTCACCGACTGAACGCGCCGAATCCGGCGATAGTGTGGCATTCCACAGAATTCGGTACACCGGAGCAATGATGTTGAAATCATCCCACGCAAGTTGCGTTGTAATCGGATCGCCCGCTGCGTCGAAGTAAAAATACCACATGCCCGAGGTGTTCGTGAACGCCGGGAAATTTACCGCGCCAGTTTTCTCATGCTTTGTCACTACACCGCCGCCGTCAGTGTGAAAATGAAAGTACCCAAGCGGCGGTGTAATCGTGAGAACTCGCGTCGTGTAATCGATGGAAAAAGCAGATGCTGGCAAAGGTGTCTCGGTACAGATACCGGGGAAGGCGTTTCCTTTTTTATCATTCAACTCACTCGTCGCGCCAAGAATAGATTTTTTTGCTGTTGGGAATTCTGAAATCCCTGTCTCCGACAAGGCAATTGGAAGTGCGGTATTGCCATCCAAGAAAGTAGTCTTGTCGGCGGAAGCGAGGGTAACATCTCCACCTGTCGATAGAGCTTGAAGATTAATAGACCGGTTTACCCCTTGTGCGATGATAGCAACATCCGTTGTAGTGGCCGTGATAGCTACCGCTGCGCCCGTAACAGTTGCTGTTCCTGCCGCAATCAGAGAAGCATTTGCCGTTCCGCCAGATTGCAACTTAGCCGCTGCGCCTGATGATACTATATCGATTGCTCCCGCAATGGTCGCCGTGCTTCCGGCGTCAAGAACTGACTGTAAAGTCGATGCGCTAGACACCTCACTGTGTATCTCGTTGATCGATCCGATAATACTTTGCGATGTTGTGTCGAGAGCAGTTTCGCCACCTTCTGAAAAAGAGATCGGCGACGTGGTGTTGACATCTTGAAAAGTCAGCGGGCCATACTGATTGGCCAGTATCAGCCCGGCTGTACCGCCTAATACAACCTGCTGAAAATCATGATCGCCTGAACCAGTAGACACGATCTGACGAGCCAGTTCACTTTTCGCGTAGTCCTGAATTGGGGCGCCAGACAGAATTGCCTTAGTGACGTATGGTGCCCCGGTAACTTCAACTGTCTGTCCGTTGTCATATGCAGTCTGTCTGTTGACGACGGTTGTCATATCGAGGCCTTTAAAAGTCTCCGTCCCAGCATCGTACCCTAGCACCATTTGATCAGTGAGCCCGGCGATCACCACCGGCACGCCGTCAAGCTGGTCTGCGTTCTGCGGGTCAGTCAGGCGACCGCGTATTGGATCACCTCCTCCAGTTGCATGAGTCGCCGCGTGGTCGGGCACATAGCCCCCGTCTCCCGGCACGAATTGATCGAGTCCGGCGTCGTACACCAAGGATTGACCATCGGCGATACCATCCGTATCCACGCCGATCCCGTTTATCTGATCAGCGTTCTGCGGATCGGTCAGGCGCCCGCGTATCGGATCACTTCCACCTGCCGGATGCGTCGGCGCGTGCGGTGCGGTAATGCCCTCAGTAGCGCCGCCCGTCTGCGTGGCAATTGCATTTTTGATCAGCCGTACTCTGTCGTGTATCGTGGTCATTGGTCCTCACATCCCGACAACGGCGGAGTAATCCACCTGCGGGCAATTTATCAGATAATGGTCAATCGCGTCCAACATTGGATCTATCTGGTCATCATGCGCGTGGCTCATGGCCGCGTTGAATTTCTCAACTTCCAGTAAAAAGTCTTCGACCCAGTAGCCCCGTTGTGGGACCACCACCTGCCCGCGTTTGATAAATGGCGCCGCACCAAATGCGCGTGACACTTTATCAGTCGCGCGCTGTATGCCGATGATCTCAGGTGCCCCACGCAACTTCGGATCGCTGCCTTCGAGTATCCGTTTATTGATCGACTGTATCAACCCCGTACCGCTGGCCTTGTCCTCGACCGCAATCATGCGAGGCGGCGTGGAGTTGACCGCGCTGTCATATTTCCATCGCTCTATAAATTGCGAAAACTTGAGATCAAGATCGGGCGCCGGCCATTTGCCCCGCACCTGATCAAGCAAGTAGATCCGATCGTCCTCACCATACCCCCAAAACTGGAAAACAGAAAAGTCGTTCCGTTCGCCCGTCTTCATCGCGGTGTCGGCGAAGATCGCCGTTTGCGTGATCTTCACACGACGATCATCGATCTCAATCTCAGCGCGCCCACCGTGGTATGCGTGATACCGAGGGAACCAAGATCGCTGTATCATCGCCGTCTCGGTGCTGGTCGGGTCTTGCAGATACTGCGACGCCCATGTGTAATCATTGCCACGGCGTATCACGTCGAGCTCCTCGGCGTTCTGCTTGTATTCCCACAGTGGGCCGGGGGGCAGGGTGTAGGGTATTGGCTCGCCGTGCGTGTACGCCGTCGGGTATTGATCTGGGTACTCGGGAATGACGGCTGGCATCATCAGATGCGCCCACCTGTCGCCCGACCCACCGCGCAACAGGAAGCCCGTCAGGTCGTTCTCATGGACGCGTTGCATGATTACGATGATCGGCACGGCCTCGGTTGCAAGTCGTGACTTGACGGTCAACAGAAAGTTGCGGTTGACCGCCTCGCGCATGGCATCGCTCAACGCGTCCATTGGTTTGATCGGATCGTCTATAATGAGCGCGCCCGTAAATTTCGTTTTGTCCATGCGCCCCGCGCGGAAGCCTGTTATCTGCCCGCCTGCGGCCGCTGCCATCATGCCGCCACCCTGACTAGTGTACCACCTCGCTTTCGCCTTGGTGTCGGCGCGTAGCTCCATAGGCGTGATGGACTGAAACAGATCGGACTGGATGATGTCTTTGATGATGCCGCTATTGAGCAAAGCGAGATCTCCTGAGTATGAGGTGTGCAGGAATTTGGATCGCGGGTTGATGAGCAGGCCGTGCGTGATAAAAAAGATCACGGCCAGCTCTGTCTTGGTGTACCCGGGCGGGATGTTGATGATCAATCTGCGGGTGTGCCCTTTGATCACGTTGTCCAGGGCGTCGGCAATGATGCGATGATGCGCGGACACAATCAGCGGTTGCCCATCTCGCTCGCGAAAAAACGTGCGTGCCGTCCCGAGCACCGACCCCTTGCAGACATGCGCCAGCATGCGCCGCACGTTGACTGGAAGGGCTTCTGGGGGCGCATCAGTAGCGATCATTGTACCACTGCGCAAAGGTCTTTACCTCATCGTCGGTGAGCGGGTGGATCGTGAGGTCTACACCGACCGATCCCGACAATTCGATCGCCTTCATTTTTGCGTGCAAGAATTCCATCAGATTTTCAGCCGCGCGCATGGAGTCGCGGAACGACACACGATCGACATTGTACAGGCCTGACCCGATCACGATCTCAATGATGCGATCCCACTCCTCGCGCGTCGGGTATGGCTCGCCGCCGGCCGGGTCAAATTCGCGGAAGGCGATCCGCTTGACCAGCATAAAAAGCTCGCCGTCAAGTGGGCGTGGATCTTCGCCTGCCATCGCGCGCGCCAGGAATTCCCCCGGCGAGGGGGCGCCCGTCGCCTCGCACGCCGCCTCGACATCAGCAAGCAACGCACGCACCCGATCAGGACGATCGGGGGCGGTGCGTGCCGGTGGGCTGCATGCGGTACGATCTGCGGCGGGTCGCTGGTAACTCATACCACGATCATACCCGCGTGGGGCATTTTGGGAATTTTTTGATCTGATTTTGCCAATCACAGAAAATGGAATCCATATCTAAAAAAATAATCCCCTAAAGATTAGCCTATGGCGGATGTGTAGGATATTCCCCTGCTGGCTCCAATGGGGTTGCAGGCCAATAGCTATAAAGGCGATCTTCGTTTTTTAGGGATCGTGTTATTCCTTTTCCTAAATCTATATATGCGAGTATGTACATGTATTGTATTAGTATGTATTTATGATGTATTTACGATATTTACCCATTATATTTTATCAACTAAATAGAGGAAAAGGAATAATACAATCAAGATAAAAATCCGTTAACCCTTGTTGGCACTGGGCCACAAACAACTTGAAATCAAAAATGTAATAAGCAAATACACTCCCCGCCATTAAAAACATGGGCATATTTTTTTAGACTTGTTTTCTGAAAAGTATTGTGCTAAGCCGTGATTGGACTAGAATCAACAGAAAGGTTGTGTCATGAAACAAAAAACCATTGATCTGATCGCATCATTGTCGGAGATCGCTGTTGCTGATCGCGCGGAATGGATCGCGCCCGCATTAAAATTTCTAAAAGCAAAACAAAAAAAACAACGCGGGAGGGTCTACTCGAAACACGATGCCGAGGTCAAGATCGTCACGCTGGCTATTGAGGTGATCAAAAAATATTACGAGAAAGGCGATGGTGAGCGCATTTTTTTGTCGGGTGTGTGGCGGGCGTTCAAGTCACGTGCGATACCCGAATGGCTGGAATCCGGTTTGATCACAAAAACCGACCGGCACCGCATCCGTAAAAAAGAGGTCGCGGCCGCCTTCGAATCCTTGGGATATCATCTAGTCAACTTGCAAGGGCGAACTGTTGTGGTCGGTTGTAAGCGGATCTCCACCGGTTATGGCGATATCCTCCCGCCGAAGGTCAACCACATGTCTAAATCTTTTGCCTACCGCGGGATCGAAGAACTCAACCGTCGGGAGAGATCGGGGTATAAAGATGATAGTCCATTACCCCCGAAAGATCGGGAGGCGGACAACGTAAATCAAGACATTAAAAGCAACACCGACGGCGACGCTGATGATGATGAGTGGGGGATATAAAAAAGCCCTCGCCCGATGACCGCAGGGGGGAGGGCATCATCGGACGAGGGCGGGATGTCCGGGCGGTACAGGAGAGCACCGGCCGGCACATCTTTTTTTATCACAACTTGACACGGGCAGGCAATTAGTTTTACCGTCCAAAAATGCACTCTGCACAAAATCTGTAGCCTCGGGAGGGCGGGCAGAAAATGATCACACAAACAATTCTGGACTGGTACTTCGATCACGGGCGGGAGCTCATACGAATCGGGGCGGACGGCAAGCGCCCGCATGACAAAAGATGGACGACCCGGCCGGCGCTGACGATGCCCGAGTGTCGTGAGCACGTCGCCCGCGGGCTGAACCTGGGGTATCGGATCGGCGCCGACGAGGTGGTGATCGACATCGACCCGCGCAACGGCGGCGTGGAAGGCAGGCGGATCCTGTTGGCCAACATCAACGCGCACCGCCTGCCGGCGGACAGGATCGACGATCTCGCTGACATGTTCCCGACGGTCTGCACCGGCGGCGGCGGGTGGCACTATTATGCGACGTTGCCCCATGGCACAGAGATCAAGGGATCCGATCCGCGGTATGGGATCGGCGTAGAGTTTAAGCGGCAAGGGCATCAGGTAGTGATCGCCGGATCAACACACCCGAGC